>Ga0114944_1000068_pt1 | contig 24619 bp, 32 predicted proteins | sample OV2TP2_FD_89582 | JGI IMG/M metagenome (GOLD analysis project Ga0114944, IMG submission 89582) | Hot spring microbial communities from Beatty, Nevada to study Microbial Dark Matter (Phase II) - OV2 TP2 | ecosystem: Environmental > Aquatic > Thermal springs > Hot (42-90C) | place: USA: Beatty... | reverse complement strand
TTCTTCAGGTGATTCAGCAGTGATGCTTGGATCATGAATCCAAGCAAACCCTGTGTTTCTGCGACACATGCAAATAACGGTAAAGGAGGAACAAGTTCCTTCGCAGATTCATGCCTGAGCAATGAATCTCCCACCTGTGGGCCGTTGCCATGTGTGATCACAATTCTATATCCTTGTGCAACAAGATCGGCAATATCTCTGGTTGCACTGGATACTGTTTTGTATTGCGAATCGAACGTTCTGGATTCGCTCATTATAGCGTTTCCACCCAATGCTAGAACGATTATCTCCTTACGCAATTACATCATAATTAGTAATTAAGCAGGATATTATAACGCGTAGACCACAAAACCTTGACATCTTTGTAACAGCAATACCATAAACGGAATGTTTAAAGAATGTGCGAGTTGATGCACGTATGCATGAGTCAGAAATTGTTTGGCAGGTTCGATGTTGCAAAGGAACCTTTCAAACGTGATAGCAACAAGGTCTTCGTTTACTATCTGGGAGCAGGATTCTGTCCGTGGTGCGCTGCAGAGAGGTGGTCAATCATTGAGGCATTGAAACATTTCGGCACGTGGGAAGAATTGAAGTCAGACAGAAGTGCAGAGAAGAACGAGCCATTCCTTAACCTGCCGACATACAACTTTTCAGGGGCAAAGTTCAAGAGCGATTACGTCGAGTTTGTGGGCAAGGAGTTCCAAGACAGAAACTTTGAGGACTCGGATCATTTCACAGATGCAGACAATGCCATAATCGACAACTACAACTTACAGGGTGTTATACCATTCGTATTCATAGGAGGGAAGTTTATTCGCATAGGTAGCGGACCAAAGCCAGAACAACTGGTAGGATTGAGCCATGATGATGTAAAGAAGCAACTAGCGAGCAAGGACACAAACCTTGCAAAGGCGATAGAAGAGGAAGCGAATTACATAGCTGCATTAATTTACCAAAGTTTAGGCCAGAAGGTTCAGGTTCCAGAGCAGATAAAGCAGATAGCATCGCAGGTAAAGTGATATTTCATTAACAAAACTTTTACTTCAGAAGTTTCGCAACTTCTTCCTTAAGAGGAACTATGTTTACAATGGTTTTTGTAGGTAACTTGCTCGCTGCTGTTTTCATCGCAGTTTTAGCTTTTTCAAGCGCATCTGCCTTGACACGAAGTTCCAGTATCACCTGACCCTGATTAATTCTTGCAGCCAAGCCCGTTGCTTTTCCAAAAGCCCTTCTCATGCCCTCCTGCAGTCTGTCAGCACCAGCAACGGCGATCATCTTGTTCTCTCGCAATATAACATGCGGGTACACTCTCAGCAGACTGTAAAATGCCGTTTCGCCTATCTCTGACATAACCTTGTTGGCCGCAAGCCTAGCAGCTTCAAGCGAGTTGTGCCTCACCTGCATCTTCGCATCGTTTGAAACAAGTTCTAACTTGAAGTCATAATCACCAGTAGCACCGCCAGTAAACTTTGCAATCTTCGATTGCGGACTCCCAGCGATAAACTCTCGCCTGACATAAGGCATCCCTCTAGGTTCTCTGTAGTTTCTTCCCTTCATAACACACACCGAGTTGAATGCTTAAATCACGATGGGATGATTTAATCGTTATGTCCGAAGAGATAGAGTATGCGGTGCAGGGCGAGCTTGTAAACGGAAAGGTCTTGGTTAGTGATGAAAAGGCGATAGACGAGCTCGCAAAGAAGGGCTATGGAGAAAGAGATGGGAAACAGTATTTTCTGCAGCTCTATGAAGCTCTTTACTTGCTGCATGTGAACAAGATAACGGTCAAGCACAAAAATGGTGTCATAGATTTTGATGAACTCGTTGACGTGTCGCTCAAGCAGGATGGAGAAGCATGGACAAGGTTCCTTGTCTATAGAGACCTAAGAAGCAGGGGGTATGTTGCCAAGGAAGGTTTTGGTTTCGGCGTTGATTTCAGGGTCTATGAACGGGGCGAGTATGGCAACAAATCGGCAAAATACGTTGTCTTTGGGATAAACGAAGGCACTGAAATGCGCATTGACAAGTTAAACAAAGCTATAGAGCAAATAGGCAGAATGGGCAAGGAGGCTGTTATCGCTGTGATAGAAAGACGGGGCGAAGTGATATACTACAAAGTGTCGAAGATGCGATTTGTGGATCACAAGAATTCTTTTGATTTTGATTCGATAAGCAAAAAATAGTTACTTTTACTATAAGCTTCATTATTCATAAACAATAAGTATAGGGTATTATGTTTTCATGATATGCGTATTAGTAATGCGCCAAAAGGATTGCTGATTGTTACAATTTCATTAGTTCTGTTGTCACAAGCGTACTCAGCCTTTGGGGCAACTAAAATTGCACTAAGCATGGACAGAACGGTTTACAGCATAGGTATGAAAGTAACAATTGTCGGACAGGTGTTAGGCTCATTTGATCCAGATTCTCCAGCAAAAATAACCGTAACTGGGCCTTCAGGTAATTCACACCATTCCGCAAGCGTCAGTTTAGACTCTTCTGGAGGCTTTACACATCAATTTACAATCAATAGCGATACATCGTTGATTGGCAGGAACACGGTTGAGGTAACGCATCAAACTGTCTCAGGTAAGGTGAGTAGCACGTTAACATTCGAAGTTAGAGATCGTGCGTCTGTAACTATACAGATGAACAAGGGCTCATACAAGCTGGGTGACGATGTCATTTTGCAGGGCAGGGTTTCTCCACTTCTACCCGATTCGCAGGTGCTGATACAGGTCTTCAATCCTACAAACAATGCGTGGTCATTCAAGTCCGTATCGGCGAGTAGTATCTCGCCTGACGGACAATTTATGGTCGAACTAGGTAAACTTGCTGGTGCCAAAAGCATTGTCGGTACTTACACAGTAAAAGCGTTCTATGCAGCATCTACTGCAAGCGTAACTGTAACATTCCCAGTTGTTGATTCAGATTCCCAATCACAATCGCGCAAAACCGAACAAACCAAGCAGAGCGGGCAGTCCTCTGCAAGCACACCATCAAAGGTCGAGGTTGTTGAGAAGGAAAGTACCTCTGCTTCAGCTGCGGAGGTTGCGAAAGAAACTGTTGTGCAATCAGAGATAAAGAATACCAATGAACGGACGCAAGAGTTTACATACATTGTGCTGATAAAGGATTCAAACGGGGTAACGGTATCGCTCTCTTGGGCAAAGGGAATGCTGGCTCCTAACCAATCGTTGACTATGGGACAGTCATGGATACCCGAAGCTCCGGGGGAATACACTGCTGAAATATTCGTATGGGAGAGTTTTAACAACCCTGTAGCATTGTCAGGTAAGATAGTAAGGACAATAATAGTTGAATGAAGTGCTCCGGGCGGGAATTTCACCATAAAGGATTTGAACCCGCGATCAGCGACTCGAGAGGCCGCTATGCTTAACCGGGCTACACCACCGGAGCACCGAATCTTTGCTAATAGATGTGCAATTTAAAGCATCCTACAGGGAGAGAAGTTTTAGTCAACGTGTAGATATATGTCGTATATATAATATATGTCGTATATTCGAGTAGTAAAAACATGCAGAGCGTAACAAAGATTTTCTAGACAAAATATTTTTAGATAAGCTTATGCTGTCAGACGAGTCAGACCTGTTCATTTTACGCGTGGCGGTATTATGCATACGGTATTCTTTATCTGCTGCAGATCCTCTTCTGAGAAGTTCCCTGCCCTCTTAAGCACATCTATCATACCCATTTGCTTCCTTTTCATACTGGCATGTATAACAGGATTCACACAGTTTTCGTGCAGGAATGAGCCCATAGTTGTTTGGTAGTAAAGTCTGCCCTTCTTCTGTATCAACCCTGCATTCTTCAACAGCTTTAACCTAGTGTAGTAACGCTTCCTTGTCAAGCCAATCTTTGAATATGCTATAGTATCTGCTTCTATGCCAACTGTTGCCAAGGAAAATAACATCAATGCATCGGGACTCGCCAGCACCTTGAGTAGTTTGCTTGCTCCCTTAAGCTGGTCTGTGGAGTTGTCTAGTGAATCTACAGCAATTTTAGCCTGCAGTTGCTCATCTGTCATGTAGCATCCCTCACCACTAAAAATTCTCTGAAATGGCAAACCTTAGGACCAAGACACCTTTATGTTCGCCATTTTCAAAGAGTGCTACCTTGCAAGTTCTTTCCCGTCTATCAATCCTCGATGTTTGATACATTTGGTATCGCATGCCAATATATAGGAAGCCAGTACACAACTAGTTTTTTGTCTTCGGGTTGGTATACACTGAGGTTAAACTCCACATGCAGGCTCCATGTGGATATTCCACGTGCATGCTCCGCCTCTCTAGAGGGAGGAGCCGTTTTAGACACCATACGCAAAAGACAGGATGATTTGTGAAAGTCCATTCATTTCTTGAGCATGCGTCTAAATTTCTGATATAGATTTTCAATCCGTGTTATAAATACCAGAAAATTTACCCGCAGCACCCTTTTGGAGTAAAACGATATACCTGCGCATTACCGGCTGCAAATAAAAACGGATGGCTTTGCAAGTCTTTGGATTGTGGTTTATGCTCAAGCAATCATTGTCTCTTTCGATAGACCCTAATTAACTCGTTTATAGTGAAATCGAGGGTTATGTTTTTTCCATGCTGAGCCTGCATCTCACCCGCTATTTTGACGAGCTCCTTGTGGGTACTTTCGGATAGTCTTATAGTTTTAACCATGCCCACAATGGAGTCATATATTCGGTATATAGAGTATTCCTAGAATATGATTAAGAAGAAAGTAATTTTCCTCGTAAAGCATCCTAATTCATAATCTTGTTAACTATAATTGTTCATTTTATTTAGTCAACTGTTTTTCACTGTTCAAAAAACATTCTAAAAAATATAATTGTCCAAACATTATAGATACTGATGATAATTTTGCAAGAAAGTACTCAGTGTTTTCTTCACAGTTTCGTTAGTAAATTTTCCCTCTGATTAGTTTTCGCATTAGCCTTGCAATCAGTATAATGAATATAGCAGACGCAAAAATAATCGCACGAATAACTATCATAATCTATACTTGTACTGAAAGTAGTACATACCAGCTAGAACCATTATCACGAATCCGATACCTCCAGTAGTGTAGACAATTTTTGTTGCAAGGGTGGGGTCACTATAGCAAATTCTCGTCAATGAGACCGAATATTATCGAAGCAGAAAATGCTAACAGTACACTGCCTGCAAATAGCAGAATCTTAAAACGCGGCAGATTGGAAAAAGTATGTTTCAAGTCCACAGTTCCATTTCTCTTAATGCTGTGCAGTTAAAAAAACTTTTAGAAACTTAAGGATCAGGTTTTCCTCTTGTACGCCAATATGTAGCCTATACCGCCGCATATTACTCCAATTGCAAGGACACCAATAAATGACGCTATTGGATCTATAAAGGAATCCATTACAGCGACGTTTTCTTTACCTAGTTGTCCTTGGCTAAAAAGTGCAAGAACACCAGAACCAGCTAACCCAGCAAATATCATAAGCATCGTTGCTCCGGTACCTCCAATGTTCATCCCTATTATGTGAATCCATGGTAGGACTCTAGATTTACCAGAAAATTTTCTATTTAAATTGATTTCCAGGTGATTGTAAAATACCGCAGTGACAGCTACGGCTACAATTAGTATCAAGTAGAATATGATTCCAATAAAGAACCATTTTGCAGGTCCATCGAAGGACAAGGAGAGAAATTGCACTATGTTTACTTGTGTAAAAGTTACCTGCATGCCAACAATGATTAACGCCATTGCTGTTACTATTCCGCCTTGGATTATAGATGCTATTATGAACCTGTTCCCCCATTCACTTTTAACATTCTGCATGTAGATTCCAAACTAATTGGATTCAGATAAGGTTATCTTTGGCGTGGTCGTAAAGCAATTACCGCAAGGCCGCGGTAGCAAATACAACTTGAAACGGCTGACAGAAAATTACGACTGTATCATATTTGCTAGTATCGATGCCAACAAGCGAATAATTCTGATCTCCTTTGCTGCCTTTGAGTTTCCCGAGATGTACCCCATTTTGAACATCACCACCACTTGTGAGGTATACGCGAAGATCAGGTCCATTTATAACCATGAACTCTTCAAAGCGCAAGTATTCATTACCGTTTACTGATAATATTTTTGCAACGCCTTCACTTGGATGACCGCCAACACCAACAAAAGAACCAGTTCTTATTATCTCAATTGTTGCTTTCTCCATCTCTTGCTCTCCCATTTCTGCAATAGTTTCATTTACAGTTCTAGTTACTTGAGCAGCTGCCATCATAACCATATCTTTCTCCTCTTTGCTCATCTGCTTTGCTTTATGCATCCTCTCTTCTTCATCCATCGAGATAAATTTCTGATACTCTTGCATTGCAATCTCTGGAGTAGGGATAGGCTCGTTTACCTCTGTAACAATGAAAAGTGGCGATGCCAAGAAATATGCGGCAACTGCAGCTGCAACGAGCGCCACTGTAACACCAACAATAGAACCTTTACGCATTAAGATAGTACCCAAATAAGTTAAAGATATACATTATTCCAACTACTGACAGTGTCTATTTGAGGACTTGTTAGAATCTGTGGATAATGATATACTCTTTGGATAAAAGCAATATGCTACATAGCATTGATACGGTATCCAGTTATAAGGGTCTAAAGCAGTTACTTAAACAAGCATAGTTTATTGGTCATTTTATTTAAACAAAAGCAGAACAAGATCAGCTGGGCTCATGAAATTACCACAAAAGATAATCGATGCAGTTCTATCAAAATATGGAAAGTATCCCATTGCATTGACAGGTTGCAGAACAACGGATCATGCTTTGAAATGCTGCGAATATGATTTTGTAATTATAACAGACGACCAAGATAACGATCTTTTGCAGATTAATGATGATTATGCAGAAATTCATATGATGCCTTCAAAGTTGAATCCGTTTAGAATTGCATTGAACCTGCACAACATGCAGATAATCAACGACCCTTCATGGATTTTATCAAGCTTAAAGCAGCAGGTAGATGAAGCTATTGCAAAAGCACTTTCCTCGTATTCAAGGAACAAAACAGTTGATGCTCTCTTTTACGCAAATAGATCAATGGAAGCTACAAAGGACAACGCGTTGATGTCATCGCTATGGCTAAAGTGCGCGGCATACTACTACCTTGAAGCTGCAATAGCTCGTAGCGGTGCAAGACCCATGCCTACGCATATGCTTGCACAGTTGAGATCGATAGAAGACAAGACCGTTGCGGATGGCATAGCATTAGCAAGCAACTGCTTGGGACTCGAGCGTGCGAACAAGTCATCGGTATCGAGATCTATGGAAGGGTGCATAGGGCTGAACGACAACATAAAGCGTGATTACACTACTCAAATAGTAATAAAGAAGGCACAGTTCCTCTACGATTCTGCCATGTACACAGATTGCTACTTTTACCTTGGCTATACAGCAAGAGATGCTGTGACGAAAATAGCTTCAAACCAGAGGGCGTTGAGGGACTATACGCTCATGATCAGCATAGCGATGGATCTTACAACCGATCAGTCATTTGCGCTTAAACTTTCTGGTGAACTGCTGGATGCATGCAACGTGCTTCTAAAAAAGTAAAATGTTATTAGTATAGTTGCACAATTGCAAACCATGCAGATGATAAGCGTAAAGTTAGAAGTCCCGCAGGGAGTGAACCTTGTTCTGGGTCAGTCGCACTTCATCAAAACTGTTGAAGACATTTATGAAACTCTAACCAGCAGCGGTACAAGTATAAAGTTTGGTGTTGCGTTTTGCGAATCCAGCGGGCCAGCATTGATAAGATATGACAGCAACGACAAAACCTTGGAAGATTTAGCTGTGCAGTTTGCGCAGAAGTTATCTGCTGGACATATCTTTGTTGTTCTGCTCAGCAATGCTTACCCGATAAATGTACTGAACAGGATCAAGATGCTCGACGAAGTTGCAAATATCTACTGTGCAACAGCAAATCCCATCGAAGTCATATTAGTTGAGACGGAACAGGGCCGTGGAATCCTTGGGGTTATCGATGGTGTCAAGAGCAAGGGCGTTGAGGGCGAGAAAGAGAGAACAGAAAGGCACGAATTCCTGCGGAAGATAGGATACAAAAGATGATCAGGTTGCCCTGAATGTCTTGTTCAAAGTTCTGAACGATAACGGTATAGCCTCCTCCAGATTCTTCCATACGAATGCCTCAGCTTTATATGTGCCTTCATCAAGGGGAACCCACGCAATGGTAGCGCTGCCGCTTTCCCTTACGCCAAGGGAGTCTATTACCCATGATAAAGACACGACAAAGTCATTTTGGTCCTTGATCTGAAGTATGTACATGTACTGCTCCCTTTCCAGCAGATTGTTGGTAACGCTTATTGTGAGCAGAACGGGTTCGCCAACATCTACCGAGTTAGTAAGCTGGTTATTCTGGTTCAACACATTCAACTCCGTCAAGTTCACAGTCTCCTCCACCCTTTCCATTGTAACGGGTTGCATGTTCAACAAGCGCTTGGTTTCAGTATATTCAGACGATTCGCTGTAGATGGCATAACCGGCTATAGTGCCAATATTTTCCACGTTTATGTTGAGCGAAAATGTTCCGCTGCCAAACGGTAGTATATTTCTTGGTTCTGTGAATGTAAAGGCATACCTTACTGGTTCTCCAACTGCATTGTAAAGCACAACCATGGCCTCTGTATTTTCAGATAATGAGTTGCCGTCATTTGCTATCCTTCCCGATACTATGACAGTATCTTCAGACGTTTCCACTTTATGAAATATAACGTCAAGCTTCCTTGGCTTCTCTTCTGCCGGATTAAAATTTCCAATGCTTACTGTGAAGGACTTTACCAATGGTGCTAGTTCTGCGTCATTCAGCATAATTACAAACGGTGATATCTGGCCTGCATGAAGCCTTTCAATACCTATTGAACCAGAAACGGAGGTTAGTGGTTTAAGTTCCTGATCAAAAAATTGCGCAATAACTTCCACGAACTGCACCGGAGTACCCTGATTCACAACTTCACCAAAAACGACAAAACGTTGATCGCTGTCCAAGTAACCGAATGTCTTGAGCAACTTTACGCCTGTTTGTGCTTGTGCATATGCATCATAAGATGATATAGTTGCAAGTAGAATAACAATTGAGAACAATGCTGCCTTGTACAACATGCTATCTCTTCACAAAGTGCTTTTAAGTGTTTAATCTCATGTAACCAATTTCGCGTTTAATGATGCACATATAATGGCATTGATAGCTCTAGGAATAACAAAATAAAAATGTGTTTGTTCTGATGCTTTACTGTACCTTAAGATTCTTCAGATTAAAGGGTGGCACATTCATAGTTAGGAACTCCTCGATCCTGAACTTAATGTCTTTGGCAGTTAGGTCTTGCATGCTTGGCGAACCTATGTCAAATGCTATTCTGTTAGAACTTATGTTGACATTTGATAACACCAGATCTGCATATTGGTTCGCTATCTCATTGACATAGTACTTCGTTTCATCTGTCTTGACATCTGAAACATCCATCTCCACATTTACAGGCTTGAACTTTGCAGCCCCACCGTACTGCTTCCCAACGTCAATATTGTAGTCTGCTGACATCTAGTCACCTACAAAATATTGTTCAAAGAAGTTAATAAACATTTTATGGTCAATGTTAAAGGCTACATGGGAATATGTAGCACCGGTTTAAACAAAATTCTGAAGAAACAATATGTAAAGAGAATTTAGTGCTCCGATTTTGTTTCCATACCCCAAAGCTTTACAAGCTGCTTTTCAAATTCTGCAAACTGCGGCTCGGATAGTGCATCACCGCAATTCTTGTGGAATGGCACGGTTCTCATACCCTCCAGTTTGAACTCTACCTCGTAAAAGTGAACCTTCAGGCACTTGCACATGCCCTTCCTGCACTATTCGCGTATATTTACTTTATATGGGACGAAAAAAATTTATCAGTTGGGTCACAGTGAATCCTCATTGAGCAATAGGTATACAGTATATCTGGTCATGTGGGCGCTTGTACCAGCTCTTCTAATGCCAGCACAGTCATTCGGGCAGCCTATTGGTGCTGTTAGCATGTTCATGCACGACAGCGTAGCAGATACTTTTGACCTGCAAGCTTCCCAGCAGGAACAGAAACCACCGATGGCATTAGCTACCAAGAATGGTCTGTATAAAATTGAGTTAACATGGGAGCCCATAGAGATAAAGCCAAACCAGATAGTGAGGTTCGACTTGAAGATCACAGACTCGCTTGCCAACAAGCCTGCAGAAAATGTGCACTATGATTTTGCCGTTGTCAAGGACGACCAGCCCATCAAGGAACTTAAAAGCTCATTTGCGTTGAATGGCGTGGCAACTCATACTGTAGAATTCCCTTCATCTGGTTCCTTCAGAGTGATCGTGAATATACTGGGTGTTGGAGATACCATAAAGCACCAGAATGAATTTGTTGCATTTGATCTGAAGGTAGTTCCTGAGTTCCCCATCGGCACAGTAATCGTAATGGCTACTCTAGTTGGAATAACGATAGCCTTGACCAGATTCACCATTCTCAACAAAAATGCAGGTAAAAATATTCAGTAAACATAAACTTTCAGTTTCCTTAAAATAAACATTTATCAATCCCGCATTGATTCACTATTACAATGAAGTATACGGCATATGTGCTAATGGGCTTTTTGATAGCATCTGGTGTATTTGCAGCTAAAACTGCTTATGGGCAGCAGGACTGGTATGCAGGTGAAGGTACAGAAAAGGGTCTTTTGGTAAAATACAGAATATCACATTATGATTACAAGGCAGGAGAGCAATTTGATGCTACCATATGGTTTGGAGAGCAGGACGATAAAAAGAATTGGATTGCTGATGTCATAATCGAAGAAGAAGGTAGAGTTGTCACCAGCAAAATGATGCTGTCAGCTCTTAACCTATCACCAGTTGGTTTCGATGTGTCAGAAGATTTCAAGCCGTATCGGGCAGCGATCAAGGGTAGCTTGGGCTGGCTTGGAGAGTATGCATCGAAGATAGAACCAAAATCTCTTACTGGCAGCAAAGCCTGGGGTATTGTTGGTGCCATTGGAGGGGGCGGCATTATTGTAGCCCCGACAGGTACAGAAACCATACAGGCAGCGGGGCAGTCATGGGATGCCTCGATAATAGGATTCCATTATTCGCTTGACAGCAAGATATGGGTCAAGGATGGATTTCCGCTGCCAATAAAGGCAAAGGTGTATACTATAGCTTCGACCCAGCCGCTTCCGCTTCAGTTTGAGTTTGCACTTTTGGAAACCAGAATATCAGAAACACCACCAGAAACTCCTGAAGAGGAAGTTGTTCTGCCAAAACCACCTCTTAGCAAGCCGACAACATCTGGGGACTTCGGCGTGAATCTTTACTGGGATCCTATTACCATCGAACCCGGCAAGCCAACAAAGATCGGCGTGGTGATCTTTGATAAGCAGCAGAATGTGATAAAGGACTCTCAGTATGACCTGCTGATCACTGATGCAAACGGTAAGGTTGTAGCAGATATAAAGAAATTTACTACAACTGACGGCCAAGGAACTCATGAGGTAACGTTCGCATCTGCTGGAAGAACGCACGTAAAGGTCACGTATCTTGGATCGTTAAGTGGCATAGAACACAAGATAACTCAAGAAGCAGAATTTGATCTGATCGTGGTACCAGAGTTTCCATTAGGTATAGCAGCAGTGATGGCTGCAATGGTAGCTATGATAATTGCTATGACAAGATTCAAGAAGATAAGCATACCAAAACTGTAAATAATTCAATTTTTTAGTTCAACTTAAATAACGTATTGCTACGTGCAATGATATGACTGCAAGAGGCCCGTATGCCAAGGTTCTAGGCATCGCAGCAGGCATAGGTGCCACTTTTATAATAGGCATAATAGTTTATGGCGAGATGTCCAGACCTCCAGGAGGAGAGATTCTTCAGAGACCAACCGTTCAATGGACAGTTGGTAACATGCTGGAACCCAATACCGTTTTAAAGTATAGACTTTCACATATTAGCAATAATTACCAAGAAATCTTCGTGGCATTAAATTTCGTTGAAAAAAGCAATGATAACTGGCGTGTTCAACTGGAGGTCGAAGATGTGAATGGAAAAGTTACGCAGGACATGGTATTATCAAGGCATTTGATTCCAGTTGGCTCAATTCCTGAAAAATTTATACCCCAGATGCAGATCATACAAGGTTCGATCCTCTGGATAGTCGATTATGCTGCAACGCCTAAGTATCTTGCTCTTGGTGCCATCTGGGGAACAATAACACATGGTCTACAAACGCAGGAATTGAAGATCAGCGCTATTGAAGAAATTTCAACACCTGCAGGAAATTTCGATTCGTACGGTTTAAGCTACGTTATAATGGGAAAACAAAGTAAGCTTTGGATCGTTGAAGATCTTCCATTGCCAGCGAAGGCAGAAGTGTATAACGCAGATGGCAACCTGCAGTTCATGTTCGAACTGACATCCTAACTCGATCTTATTCCATAGCACTCGAGCATCAGCCAATCAACAAATTTCTTGACACTGTCATCTATTTTGCACCACAAATGAACTGACCCTGGTAAGACATCCATCCTGCCATCTTTCAAAAATATCTTCAACCCTTCCTTACCCTCGTACATATACGCGTCCTTTGTATCGACTTCGCCAAGGATCTCGTTCGCTTTTTCCTTTATAGTGTCTCTTGGTATAGGGAACCTCTTCCTGTATTTATCAACAATTATGCCAATGTTTTCGTTACCGTATGAATCAACGTCACTAATCTTCTTTGCATCAGGAAAGTGAAACTGCAATTGTGCGCCATACTTTGCACTTATCATGTAAGCTATCTGGTTCAGCTCTGTGTATGCTCGCTGTGGATTTCTTGCAACCATGCTCCTAATGTTTTCCTTTTTGCTTTCTAACTGAATATGGAGCTCGCCAAGCAAGCGGGTGAAACTCAACAGCTTTGTTTGTAATCTGTGATATAATAATCATGATGCTTCACAACTTTTTAAGCAGGGGTGTGCAAGATGCCCCATGTTCGGTGCTGACTTTGAGTCAGAGAGGGCAACAAGCATCGATGACTACAAGATAACCTGCATTCAGTTCATTGCTGATATAAGCGATGACTATAAGGACTGGGTGGACAGATATAATCTGGCAGAAGAAGAGAGTAATTTCAGAAAAAACGCAATAGAACAAGTTGTGAAAACTACTAATGAATGGATCGGTAAATTTGGGGATAGTATCAAGAAGATAGATATCATCAAGGACGATGGAATAAACAAGATGGCAGAGTTTACTGCTGGTTATCCTTTTGAATTCATGGTGAATGTTGACAATCAATCAAGATACGTGCATCATCAGTCAGGGCAGATAAAACTTAACGTCAAGGCAAGGAGCAGGGAAAACAGACAGGTGAAGATATCGCACTACAGTAGGGATCAGTTTGTGCAGATACTTTCGTCTGCAAACGTATCAGTTAACGAAAGCCTAGTAAACTTCAGCCCCAAAGAAGTTCTTGACGATTTCGTGATTCTTGACGCAAGTGCGTGCAAACCATCAGATGTTATATCGATAACCATTACAACGGAAGAGGTTTCTGATAATCTTGGAATTGAAAAGCGCGGCCTTACTACGCTGTTTCGCATAAAGTAATCAATCTATGTTAGGTGTTATCTCAACGATTATCCTTTCCATTGTAGAGCGTTCATCGCCATACTTCAGCGACGAGATCTTCCTGCTCAATCCTTCATCATTAACTATACTTGCCTTACCAGCAACCTTCCTCCCCTCAACTTGAATAGTAACACATGGATTCTTTGCGATATTCTTCAACCAGTCTCCCCCAGGATTTCTCCTCGATGCGTAGAACTTGCCATTGTAAAATACCAGTCGAAGCGGCACAGTATGTTCTTTTCCAGTCTTCCTGCCTATTGTTGCAAGATTCGCAATGAAAGATCTTTCCTTTATGTTTAATCCCAAAGCAATTTCATTGCAAAGTTGTTTCATAAGTATTTTTAGCAAGGGTTTCTATCTATATTTAAAATCCATAGCACAAATACGAAATACTTAAGTTAATTAAAGATAGAAAGCAAGATTTGACTTCAGTGCAAGAGACAGGAAAGGAATCACCGAAAATGCTTGCGTCTGTTATCACAGATCTTCCTGCATCAGAATCACAGTCGCCGGAAATGACCAGAAATGTTTGTAAATTGTTTTCCGTGTTGTCAAGAGAAGATGCCCAAGCTCTTTTCATGCGTGCAAAAGATGGATTGCGTTCTAACAAAGACTCTCCCAGACAAGCTAGTTTGACTAGGAAGCAGTACTATACGCGCCTGAAAAATTCTTGTTCACGTGGGTTTGATAAAGAAGAATGGCGATTCGTACAGGCATACAACATTTGGTTCGCTGATTTATGAGAATTATTTGGCAATAGCACTGCATGGAGTAAAGAATTTCAGGCAGATGCAGATGATTGACACTTTGCAACAATCGCAAATGTTGTCAAACGATGAAATTATGAATATGACGCATGTTATTTTGAAAGAAACGAAAATTTAATTTAGTGCAGGGGGTGGGATTCGAACCCACGAACCCCTAAGGGACGGGATCACCCAGCGCAGGTTAATTACGATCTTGAGTCCCGCGCAGTTAACCAGGCTTTGCTACCCCTGCAATGCACACATTAAAATTTTCAGTATATAACTCGTACTTATGCCATTGTTTTAGCAACCCGTCAAGATGCTTGCCAGCGGCTAAGCCTTCAACTATCTTATTCATCATGGGCTTCCAGCGAAAAGTCAGGAGCGGTTTCTTCTTCCTTTACCATAAATGCATTCTTCCTATGCAATCATATATTTATTGCTTAAAGACACTGCAAACAGTAACTTTTATTATGTTGGCTAAATATATCGCTGTCGTGCAAATAGGTCAGCTGAAAAGCGGTATGAGCGGAGTAACTGTCGAAGCTTCTGTTGTAAGTGTATCAGAGCCAAGAACTGTTAACCTGAAGGATGGAGGAAGTGCCAAGGTTGCAGACTGTCTTATCCAAGACGATTCAGGTCAGATCAAACTTTCGCTCTGGGAGGATCAGATTGCCATGGTTAAAGCAGGTTCAAAGATCGCGGTTGAAAATGGATACACAAGAAGTTTCAAGGGCGAAAATATTCTGAACGTGGGAAGGTACGGCAAGCTGAAGATTATAGAGTACTAATCCCAATACATTTCATTTTTGGCAGTTAACGCTTAAGTATATGTTTTAGATCATCATAGTATGACCAATAAGGTCTTTCTGGGAATCGCAATCGCCGCAACTGCAGGTCTCTTGGTACCATTAGCAATCCTAGGACAGAATCAGGCGGTTAGTCAGGAAGAGGCAATGGAATCAGAAATGGGAGAAGAACTAGGCAAGCATGTCATAGATACAGAAACCATCTCTCTAACTGGCAGGCTTGGAAAGGGTGACTTCAAACTATTGATGGACATAACGCCATACATGTCTGAAGAGGGACATGTTGCACTGAAGGTCCCATGTGGGCCAGATGGTAAGCAATTGCTTAGCATAGTGGCTGGAGTAGCACCAGATGTAAAGCCAATAGAGTTGCAGTATGTCGCACCACTATCAAATCCTCCAAGTTCATGCGTATACCATGCTGACCTAGGCGAGGGAATAACAGATGTTGCTTTGATAAATACGTCTGACGAAACCGTAAGTTTCTTCGGCAAGAGTAGTACTGGATATTCTGCTACAATAACCATCCATGGAGAAATTGGTGCAGAACACGAGGGTATGACACACGAATAAACCCTCAATCTTTTATTTTTTAACTTAACTTATGTAACCAACGTCTTTGCTAGGCTGTTTTGCTGGTTGCTGCTCGGGCATGCCTCTCCTCTGCATCTGCTGCTCTATCGTGTGTATCAGCGCTTCAGTATCCTTAGCTCTCTTTTCTAGATTCTTCATGTCGACCTTCATATCAATCATATCCAGCAATGACTGCAGAACGGCTTGCGATGCCTTTGCATCAACGACATAGCCTGATGTTTCTCCAAGCAGGCACATTCCACGCATGCTCTTCAACTTGGCAATTCCAATTATCAAACCGTTCATGCCGGTTATGCTGCCTCCGTCCATCGTTAGCATACCATGACTTTGAAACTCCTTAAGGAAAGACGCGTCTGTTGCTGTTGCATAAACTTTAGGTTTATCAACAAAAACGCCTGTTATGTACGCGGCAAGCGTGAATACTGTCTTTGTGTTGAACCTTCCAGCTAGATCCAACACTTCGTCAACAAGTACATATTCGGCCTCTGGAGTTGACGGCTGCGCATCTCCCGTAAGCATGAGCATGTCAGGCTTACCGTTGCCCTTCCAGTAGTACATGCTGTTCTTCATCAGGTCTGCTGTGCCATCGTTCTTGATTATAACCTGCGGGGGAAATGAGTAGGAGTAGATATCTGCAAGCAGTTTGGCGCCTAGCTCCTCTATAAGATGCTCAACTGCCAACTTTCCAACGTAACCACTGCCAGGCAAACCGCACACCAAGTACGGCTCTTCAAGCACTGGCATCTTGCTTACGTTAAATATAACCTTCAAAGTTTCTGGCAATACACACAATACCGTTCACTAAACCAATTTAAATGTTAAACCAAAAAAGTGAGAAACTTACTCCTCAACGCAAACCATTGTCTCAGTGCTTGCAACTCCTCTTATCGCGTGAATTCTCTGCGTTACAACATCTGCAATACCCTTAAGATCGTTTGCTTCTACCGAAGCAACGATATCTGTATGACCTGTAACTGCAAATGCTTCTCTCACACCTTCAATAGTTCTCATCACACTCAAAAGGCTGTGTATATTGCTGCCTGGTTCGACCTTTATCTCCACGTAAGCTTTCATAAGCGGCTATGGTTTACTCGCATGTGTTTATAAGCATTGATGCAAAGTGCCAAACTGTAGTCATCTTATTATAACGATGACTAAAATTATTTATTGAGCGAGATTCTATGTTTGCTAATGAATGTACACCCTTCTCAGATCCCGATAAGCCAGTCGTTTGATGTTAAGGATTATTCTGAAGTATGGAAAGCTGTCAGCGAAATGCTTGCAATGGACTTCAGCAAGGAAACAGGTTTCAAGATACTGATGCCCAAAGATCAGAACCTTGCTAGAAAATTAGGCTATACAATAGTGAATGAATTGAACAAGGGATTGAGAGTTCGACGATATAAGCACAACATACGCTACTTCGTTTACCATCATGATCCTGAACACTATGCAATCGTTATTGCAAGCGAGGAAGCACTTGCAAAATTGCATCTATGATCTTATCTTGCCCCTTCAAACTTCAGGATCCTGCCCATCGCATTTGCTATGATCATTCCAAACACTATCCCTGCTATAACATCTGTAGGATAGTGCGCACCTACGTATATCCTGCTGAACGCAACGCTTGCAGGGAAGACCCACATGAGCATCCCAGCAGGAACCCCAGCAATGCTTCTGTTTCTTATCATGTAACTTATTACAAGTGCAAAAGCAGCGCTCCTTGTTGCGTGGCCAGAAGGAAACGAACTCGCAAACCGTGATATAACATCCTGTTCAGGTTTGTAATCAAACCCTATATTCGGTTTAAACTCGTATGGCGGTCTATCTCTATCAACTATTCCCTTCATTTGCGTCGTTACCAATGCCGAAATGGCTATTATCAGGAGTAGTATCGAACCAATCCTCCTAGTCTTTCTTTTTATTATCAGTATGAAGGAAAAGATGATCATCGGTGAGAGCCAAACTGGAAATAGGTCTGCAGATGTTGTTACAACGATCATGGCAGTATCCATTGCTGGATTCCCACTTACACGCACTATTGCATCTACACCAGCTTTATCAAAATCTGCAGTTACACCAGATGCCACAAGCACGCTGATAGCTATGAAGATGGCAACCAATAGCACGAACCTGCCAGACCTCAAGTTTACTACAGCATTTCTTGCGCTCAGCATCTGTTATCAAGTGCGGTATAATGTCTTAATAAGATAATGCGATGAAAGATTTTTAATACTTTCAGCAGGCAGTATGGATGTGGGTATACTAACGCTGGACGATCTAGACACAAAAGGTAAGACCGTCTTCGTTCGTGTTGATATGAACTGTCCTATAAACCCCAAGAACTTGGAGATCATCGAATCCAGCAGGATCAGCGAAGCGAGTGTAACCGTCAGAGATTTAACAAATTCGAAGGTTGTTGTTGCTTCGCACCAAGGAAGGGTTGGAAGGTACGACTATACTGGAATGAAGCAACATGCCCAAATACTTGAAAAATTACTTGGCAAGAAGGTCGATTATGTCGAGGATGTGATCGGTCCAGAAGCGAGGAAACGCATATCGAGCATGAGCGATGGAGATGTGTTGATGCTCGACAACCTGCGATTCTGTGCAGAAGAAAACTACGAGTTCAACCCAGAGGATGCGGCAAATACGGTCATGGTAAAGCGTTTGAGCGAGTTGCTGGACATCTGTGTTCTTGACTGTTTCCCATCAGCACACAGAGCACATCCATCAATAGTTGGCTTTCCATACCTGCTTCCATCCTGCGGTGGAAGGCTGGTTACCAAGGAGATTCAATCGTTAGATAGAATACTGACTGTTGCAAAGGGACCGTATATAGTTGTCCTTGGGGGTTCGAAGATCTCTGACAGGCTGGAAGCGATAGACACGCTCATCCAGAGCGGCAGGACAGATCAGGTGCTTTTAACTGGTTTAATTGCAAACATCTTTCTCAGCGCCCAAGGAAAGATAAAGAGGAACCTCATGGTTGCGAAGGAAGATGTTTTGATAGACAAGGCAGAGAAGCTGGTACTCAAGTATCCCAACGTGTTTACCACGCCCCTAGATGTTGCAATAGAAAGGAATGGTAAAAGGGTTGAAAAGGATGCTGATAAGTTGGACGAGCAGGATATCGTATTGGATATAGGTCACAAAACTGTTGAGAGCTACTCAAAGATAATCAAAAGCTCTGGAACCGTATTCATGAGCGGACCGGCAGGTGCCTTTGAAAGGGCCGATTATGGCTATGGCACAGAAAGCCTGCTAAAAACAATAGCGTCGTCTTTGAGCACGACTATAGTTAGCGGCGGGCACCTGACTGCTGCATTACAGAAGTTCGACATCGGGGAACAGATAGATCACGTTAGCACCGCCGGCGGTGCGCTTGTGCTCTATCTAGCTGGAAAGAAATTACCGATGATAGAAGCGCTGGAAATGGCAGCTGACCGGAACGGCAAACGGAAGTAAGAAATTCTAAAATAGTTTCGATGCTTCTTCCTTGAGTTTCTCTACATCTGCAGAGCCCATCTTTTCTGCCAGGTAGGAATACATTCCTAGTTTCAGCGTTTTGAGCGACAGCAATGCGCACTTGATCCTTGCTGGCCCAAGGTTTGGCAGCCCTAAAGATTCAAGTACATCCTCCTTGCCAACCTTCTTCACATCCTCAAGACTCTTCCCCATTATCATCTCTGTCAGCATCGATGCGCTTGCCTGACTTATCGCGCATCCCTTGCCAGTGAACTTTACATCCTTCACTTTATCGCCATCAAACTTCACATGTATTTCTATTTCATCTCCGCACAATGGGTTGCTGTCTCTAATTGAAATATCTGGAGAATCGATCTTGCCAAAATTCCTTGGGTTCCTATAATAATCAAGTATTATTTCTCTGTAGATATCTGCGCTGCCCATATTCGCATCACTTTATATCCTAAATATCATTCTTGCTCTGTCTAACGAGTTTATAAGTACATCTACTTCTTCTTTTGTGTTGTAAATATAGAAGCTGGCTCTTGATGTTGCAGCAACTCCAAGCCGCTCCATCAATACCTGCGCGCAGTGATGTCCAGATCTAATTGCAACGCCATCCTCATCGAGTATGGTAGCAAGATCGTGCGGATGAATGTCTCCAAAGTTAAACGAGATCACACCTCCCCTATATTCAACATCTGGTGTACCATACAGATGCACTCCCTTCACACCTGTTATACGATCCAGTGCATACTTGGTAAGCTCTTTCTCATGATCTCTAATATTCTGCATCCCTATCCTGTTCAAGTAATCAATTGCAACGCCATAGCCAATCACATCAGCTATATTTGGTGTGCCTGATTCGTACTTCCATGGTAGATCGTTCCATCGCGTTTCATACTTGTGCACCTCCTTGATCATATCACTCCCTGCTATGAAGGGTCTCATCTTCTCCAAGTGTTCACGTTTTGCATAAAGCACACCAACCCCCGTTGGACCAAGCATCTTGTGTGCAGAAAATGCCATGAAGTCACAGTCAAGTTTCTGCACGTCAACAGGCATATGCGGAACAGATTGCGCTCCATCAACCAGAACTCGTACATTATTTTCGTGGCAGGCTTTTATGATATCCTTTACAGGTGCAATAGTTCCCAATACATTTGACATATGACCCACAGAAACTAACTTCACACTGTTTTGTGCTAATAGATTATACAGATCATCAAGCATAAGCAAACCATCATCATTGATCCTTATGTACTCCAACTTCGCATTCTTTTCCTGCGTCAGCAGCTGCCATGGAACTATGTTGCTGTGATGCTCAAATTCTGTTATGACAACTTTGTCGCCCTTGTTAACATTCTCTCTTCCCCACGCATATGCAACAAGGTTTATGGCTTCTGTTGCATTTCTAACGAATATTATCTCTTCCCTACTAGCATTTACGAACTTTGCAACCTTATCCCTTGCACCTTCGTACGCATTTGTTGCTTCTTCCGCCAGCTGGTGCACGGCTCTATGGATATTGGCATTGTAGTTCATGTAGTAATCATGTATGGCTTCTATTACCTGCATTGGTTTCTGCGTTGTCGCTGCGTTATCAAGGTAGATCAACCGCTTGCCGTCACGAACCTTTCTGTTGAGAATCGGGAAATCCTCCCTGATCTTTGCAACATCAAGTGTACTCATTTTAAATTACTCCAGCATAACATAAACTGTGTTCTCCTCTATTTTAACCTTATAAGTTTTCAATGGTAGCTCGGCAGGCGGGTTCAAATTTTTTCCAGTTTCTAGCTCAAATTGCGATAAATGCAAGGGACAAGTTACGTAACTTTCTCCCAAAAAACCCAGCGACAGATCGGCCCGTTCATGGGTACAAATTCTATCTAGTGCGTATATCTTGCCATTTTTGTTGACTAGCATAATTTCCTTTCTATCAATATCGACTCCCAGCAACTCTCCATCGCCAATGCTTTTCAGATCGCATGCCTTAATCCATCCCATACGATCACCTGTACTTGTAGTGCCTTTCGAATATGTCAGTATCTGCGGGATTAGCTTCCTCGACCTCTATCATTTCGCGCATGACTTCATCTGGCTTCAGCACCAAGGGCTTACCCTGCCACTTGCTATCAATAAGATAGTTTACCCAAGCTCTAACCCTTGGACTCATCCTTCTTGCAAGCGGTTCAAGAAAGCCATCGATGATAACCTTCCTTGCACCTTCCTTGCTGTAACCTCTGCTCATCAAGTAAAACATTTGCTCTTCATCCAGCTGGGCAACAGATGCAGAATGTGTTGCCTTTACTTCATTAGTTTCTATCTCCAAGCCAGGTATTGAATCCGACTTGGCCCCTTTATCGAGCAGGATAGCATGTCCTGCAAGGTATGATTCTGAACCTTTAGCATTCTTTCCGATCCTTATCATTCCCTTGAACACAGACTTTGCTGTATCCTTCAACACACTCTTGGCAAGCACCCTTCCCTTTGAATTTGGACCAACATGGATCGTGTTTGCTGTAACATCAAATGCCTGATTTTTGTTTCCAAAGATTATTTCTATATGTTCTGCAGATGCGCCCTCTCCCCTTAATACGCTGTCTACCTTGTACCTTGATAGGTTTGTACCAAATGCTCCTAGGTACCATTTTATTCTGGCATCTCTCTCAAGGAAAGCCTTCCTGTTGGAGAAGTGTACGCTCTCATTACCCATTGCCTGCAGCGTAATCATTTCTAATTCAGCATTATTTGCCAAGTAAGTTTCCAGCAACTCGAAGTATACCTGCTGGGTATTGCCATTTGTGTCTGGCGAATATAACTCTTGTATTATACTTGCCTTGCTGTTTACATCTGCAAAGAATATGTTCTTGGCAACGCTTGACACACCGTCATCTGCGAGTACGTTGATAATTGTAATTGGTATGTCTAACTCCAAACCTTTTGGCACATAAACAAATATGCCAGAATTAAATACCGAACATTCCAGCGCAAGAAACTTGTCCTCTGTAGGATCTATGTTGTTCGTAAACAGTTTCTTGATAAGTTCTTCGTGATTCTTTAATGCGTCGTTAATACTTTCAATTATCAAACCCTTGTTATTCAGTTCACTTGGCAAATATACGGAGTGTAGAGAATTGCCTACCTGTAATGCAGCAACGCCAGATTTAATTTCATCAACCCTATGTTTCAGTTCCGCAAACGGCTCTTTAGCCTTGTGATCAGCTGAAAGATGCACATGTTCTGGCTTTAGCATATTAACCCCAGAATATTTGTTGTATAACGGAGAGACCTCATCGAGTAGATTTTGATAGTAAGAAAAAGATTTTTCTCTAATACTCGCTAGCCACTTGGGTTCCTTCGCACTTATCGCTCTGACATAATCGTCCTTAAGCGATGATAAAACAAGGTTTTCCATGGCAGATCAAAAAAGAAGGTTAACCTACGGCACCTTCCATTTCCAGTTGGATCATTCTGTTGAACTCAACTGCGTACTCCATTGGAAGCGTTTTTGTGAACACCTCTAGGAATCCCGTTACAATCAAGTTCAGTGCCTCAGACTCTGTAAATCCTCTGCTCATCAAGTAGAACACTTGATCCTCACCTATCTTGCCAACACTTGCCTCGTGTGTAATAGTAGCGTCATCCTCGTTCACTTCTATGTATGGGTATGTATCTGTTCTTGAAATCTCATCAATAAGCAGCGCATCACATCTTACCGTTGATTTGACATTTGTTGCACCCTTCGCAACGTGCAATAGTCCTCTATATGTCGACCTTCCATTATCTCTGCTAACAGACTTTGATGTTATCCTCGATGTTGTATTTGGTGCCAGGTGTACAGCTTTAGCGCCTGCATCCTGATGCTGTCCCTTGCCTGCAAATGCAACTGACAAAAGTTCTGCTCTTGCATTCTTTCCTAGCAAGTAAACAGATGGATACTTCATTGTTAGCTTGCTACCAATATTGGCATCGACCCATTCTACCAGAGCGTTTTCATAAGCATATGCACGCTTTGTAACTAGGTTGTAAACATCATTGCTCCAGTTCTGCAGTGTTGTGTATCTAACTTGCGCTCCTTTCTTTGCAATGACCTCTACTACTGCACAGTGCAGTGATTCTGTAGAGTAAACTGGCGCAGTACATCCTTCTATATAGTGCATCTTGCTGTCTGGCTCTGCAATTATAAGCGTTCTTTCGAACTGACCGACATTTTCGGCATTTATTCTGAAATATGCCTGCAGCGGGAGATCAACTGTAGCACCTTCAGGCACATAAACAAACGAACCGCCACTCCAAACCGCACTGTTCAACGCAGCAAACTTGTTGTCATTAGGAGGTATTACCTTGGCAAAGTGCTTCTTTAGTATATCTTCATGCTCTCTTAATGCAGTATCTGTATCACAGAATATCACACCCATGCGCTCCAGATCTTCCCTTAAATTATGGTAAACAGTCTCAGAGTCGTACTGTGCTCCTACGCCAGCCAGCAGTTTATTGCGCTCTGCTTCAGGAATACCCAGTTTTTCGAATGTATTTCTTATCTTCTCTGGAACCTCCTCCCAAGTCTTTCCCTGCTTATCTGATGCTTTAGCATAATAGTATACATTATCAAAGTCGATATTGCTTAGATCGCCTCCCCAGTTAGGCATCTTTTGACGCAGAAACTCGTCGTATGCCTTCAGCCTAAACTCTCTCATCCATTCGGGCTCCTTCTTCATATCGCTTATATTTTCAATTGTTTCCCTAGAAAGCCCCTTCTTGCTTAGGTATACATAAGCCTCTATTGGATCCTTGAAACCATACCTAGAATAATCTCTACTAACCTCTTCTTGTGTAGTCATATGCTGTTATAACGCCGTTATACTTATTTAAACTTTGCAGTTTCTTTAAGATCCTTGTTAGGATTACCTAATTTTTATCATTTGCCAGTAATTTTACTGCAACATCGAATGTACCATTTATTGTATGCTCATTTGACATAACTGCCTTCACACCCTGCTCGATCAAGACATCATTTGTGAACGGACCAATAGCTATTATCTTGATCGAGTTGAGAATCTCTATCAAGCGTTCATTCTGCTCGTACTGCATGGCGACCTCAAAGAAGGAGTTTACTGACGATGCACTGGTGAATACTATGCAGTCTATCATGTTTTTTGCCAGCATATCCATGAACTGTGACCATTTGTCATGCCTTGCTGGCTTGACAGCGTAAACATGCACTTCATCAACAACCATACCCAAATCGGCAAGCGATTTTGCAAGGTAGGTCGTAGAAGCACTGCTTCTTGG
>Ga0114944_1000067_pt1 | contig 24625 bp, 25 predicted proteins | sample OV2TP2_FD_89582 | JGI IMG/M metagenome (GOLD analysis project Ga0114944, IMG submission 89582) | Hot spring microbial communities from Beatty, Nevada to study Microbial Dark Matter (Phase II) - OV2 TP2 | ecosystem: Environmental > Aquatic > Thermal springs > Hot (42-90C) | place: USA: Beatty... | reverse complement strand
GTCAAGAAAGCCTGCTTTGAAAAAATAATTTTTTAAAAATGAAAACAGCGCCGATAGCCACGGTTTCAGCCAGCCGGCTTTTTTATTCCGGCGGAAATATTTTTCAGCATTCAGTTCTGCATAAGCCTTCATTTTTTGCCGGAATGCGTCAATATCCGCTGCTGTGCGGTGCAGCACAAAGCCATTCAATGATTTTTTTTCTGTTCCGGCCGGCAGCACCAGTTCTTCATGCACTTCTGCATCATTCCACTTCACCTGCCTGCGGTTGAAAAGACGTACATGTTTATCGCCGCCCCATTCGCCAAAGCGCAGCCACTTTTTTCCTAAAAAGTTTTTAAACCGCAGCTCATAAACTTTTTTTTCGCCGGCAAGTTCCAGCTGCAGTAAATTTTTTTTCAATTCTTCATCCGCTGTCTCATCCGCATCGAGGCTCAGTATCCAGTCGTATTTTGCAAGTGCATTGGCTTTGTTTTTTGTTTTGCCAAAACCCTCCCAGCTGCCTTCAAAAAGTTTTGCGCCGGTGTACCTGGCAACATCCTGTGTGCCGTCTGTGCTTCCGTTGTCGTACACCACAATATCATCGGTAAGACCGGAAAGACCGGCAAGCGACCGGCCGATGATACCCGCTTCATTTTTACAAACAATAACTACCGAAAGCTTCTGCATGACACGAAAATAAAATTAAGAAGCGGATTCATTAGTCAATGTTATAAAGAGTATTTTTGAATGAACACTTTCTGACACGATGATCCCGGAACTTTTACTGAAACTTCAGCAAGGCGACAGCAAGGCGCTGGCGCGGTGCATTTCACTGGTGGAAAATGAAGTGCCCGGTTATGAGGAATTGCTTCAGTTGCTGCCGCATCACCAGAACAAGCCTGTAGTAGGCATCACGGGCCCGCCGGGTGCCGGCAAGAGCACACTGGTGGATGCACTGATAGGATTAATGGTCAGTTCGGGCAAACGGGTTGCTGTGCTTTGCGTGGATCCCTCTTCGCCTTTCAACCTTGGCGCCGTGCTGGGCGACCGCATCCGCATGAGCCGGTGGTACGATAACCCGAATGTATTTATCCGTTCGCTGGCCACAAGAGGTTCGCTGGGCGGCCTGCATCCGAAAATTATTGAAATAACCGAACTGATGAAAGCCGCTCCGTTTGATTATGTGCTGGTGGAAACGGTTGGCGTGGGACAAAGCGAAGTGGAAATTGCAGGTCTTGCCGACATCACCATCGTGGTAGTGGTGCCCGAAGCCGGCGATGAAGTGCAGACAATGAAAGCCGGGCTGATGGAAATTGCCGACATTTTTGTAGTGAACAAAGCTGACCGGCCCGATGCCGACCAGTTTGTAAAAAACCTCAGGCTGATGCTGGCCCCTGCCTTTCACAACCGCTACGATGACGTGCCGGTGATTAAAACCATCGCTTCGCAAAACACCGGTGTTGATGAATTGCTGAATGAAATCGGGCGGCTGGCAAAACACCATCACTCCAAAGAAAAAAAATACTGGCTGCTGGCCGAACGGGCTTTCCAGCTCATCCAGCAGAAGCGCATGAAAGACATCAGTAAGGCAGCGCTGAAAGAAAAAATCAAGGAACTTGCCGGCAGCAATTCCTTCCGGCTTTATTTATTTATAAAAAATTACAGTCAGCATGGAAACGATTCCCAATGAAAATCTGCCCCGCATTGCCGAATGTGAACCCATGGTAATAAAAGTACAGCCGGGCAAAGTGTACTCCTGGTGCAGTTGCGGGCTGAGCGTCACACAACCCTTTTGCGACAATATGCACCGCAACATTGAAGGCACTCCCTACCGAAGCATCAAAGTAATGTTTGAAAAAGAAGAAGAGATTTATTTCTGCCGCTGCAAGCACACCCGTACCCCCCCGTTTTGCGACGATACTCATTTAACCCTGAAAAAATAACTGCCCGGCTTGTTTTTCACTGCCTGCTGATAAAAGCAAAAGACAACAGCGGAATTTATTCCCCGCAAAGAAAAGATTATTTGAATGGCAATGACCGGTTCACAGTTTATCCTAACCCTGCCAGGAACAAAATTTTTATACAGAGAAAAATCAATACCCCGGTGCCGGTGAAACTTACCGACATCACCGGCGCGGAGTTAAAAGCGAAAATGATTAACTCATCTTCTGCTGTTACTGAATTGAGCCTGCCGTCACTGCCCCCGGGAATTTATCTCCTTAAAATAGGAAATGAAGTGAAAAAAATTCTGATTCACTAATAAATGAAGTTTGCACACTACTTCAGGCTTTTTTTCCATCGGTAAAAAACATAACCGGCAATAATGAATGGAGCAGCCGCCAGGTAAATGATGCCGGCATTCAGTCCTTTGGCCGGCTTTTCACCCAGTTGCTGGGCGGTTTTGGTACAAATGGAGCACTGGGCCTTTACAGCCTGTGCAGCAAATAACAAAGTGAATAAAATGAAAAATAATATGGTGAAAAACTTTTTCATTTTCCGGAAATACAAAATTACGACCTGCCGGAATGAAGTATTTCAAAATTAATTTTTATCCCGTTATTGAATCCAATCATCGAGCTTCCTTCATAACATTGAAGGAGATTACACTTCCACTGTACTCATCCTTTTGCTTTGCTTCTTTCTCTCTTCCTCATCCAGTATCACTTTGCGCATGCGGATGAAATTCGGTGTCACTTCAATGCACTCGTCCTGCTGAATATATTCCATGCATTCTTCCAGTGTCATCAGGGTTTTGGGAGCAATATTGGTGGCTGCATCGCTGCCGCTGGCCCGCATGTTGGTAAGCTTTTTTCCTTCAATTACATTCACCACCAGGTCGCCGGGTTTTACATTCTCCGCCACTACCTGGCCGGCATACACTTCCTCGCCCGGGTCAATAAAAAAAGTGCCGCGGTCCTGCAGTTTGTCAATGGAATAAGCCGTTGCCGTACCTGCCTGTTTGGCTATCAGTACACCATTACTTCTTCCGGGAATCTGTCCTTTCCAAACCTTATACTCAGTAAAACGATGCGCCATCACGGCTTCACCTGCCGTGCTCGTCAGCATTTGCGAACGAAGCCCTATCAATCCCCGCGACGGAATTTCAAACTCCAGGTGCTGCATTTCACCTTTTGTTTCCATCACATGCAATTCGCCTTTGCGTCGGGTCACCAGGTCAATCACTTTACTGGCATATTCCTGCGGCACATCCACTACCAGGTTTTCGTAGGGTTCGCACTTCACAGCATTTACAGTTTTTACAATCACCTGCGGCTGGCCCACGGTGAGTTCATATCCTTCACGCCGCATGGTTTCAATCAGGATACCAAGATGAAGAATGCCGCGGCCGTACACAAGAAACGCATCACCGCTTTCCGTATCTTCCACCCGCATAGCCAGGTTCTTTTCTGTTTCCTTCATCAGCCTGTCGCGAAGATGACGGCTGGTAACAAATTTTCCGTCGCGGCCATAAAAGGGAGAATTGTTGATGCTGAAAGCCATGCTCATCGTGGGTTCATCCACACTTATCACCGGCAATGGCTCCGGATTTTCTGCATCGGCAATGGTGTCGCCGATATTGAAATCTTCAATTCCCACCACAGCGCACAAATCGCCGGCCTGCACTTCACTCACTTTTTTCTTGCCCATGCCTTCAAACACATACAGCTCTTTCACTTTCGGTTTCCGGGTTGATCCATCTGCCTGAACCAGTGCCACCTGCTGGTTTTCTTTTATCACACCGCGGCTCACTTTGCCAATAGCAATGCGGCCAAGAAAAGATGAATAATCCAGCGAAGTAATCTGCAACTGCAGGTTTCCCTTCGTCACCTTTGGCGGTGGCACATGTTTCAATATCCCATCCAGCAATGGCTCGATATTATCAATCGGAGTAAGTGTATCATTGAACCACCCGTTTTTACCCGAACCATAATAAGTAGGAAAATTCAATTGCTCCTCTGTCGCATCCAGGTTAAAGAACAGTTCAAACACCGCATCATGCACTTCATCGGGACGGCAATTGGGTTTGTCCACTTTATTAATTACCACAATCGGGTGCAGGTTCAGTTGCAATGCTTTTTGCAGCACAAATCTTGTTTGCGGCATCGGGCCTTCAAATGCATCCACCAGCAGCAGCACGCCATCAGCCATTTTCAGCACCCGCTCCACCTCGCCGCCAAAGTCGGAGTGACCCGGTGTGTCAATCACATTTATCTTCACGCCCTTGTATTCCACCGCTGCATTCTTCGAAAAAATTGTAATGCCCCGCTCCCGTTCCAGCTCATTGCTGTCCATAATCAGCTCGCCGGTTTGCTGGTTATCACGAAACACTTTGGTAGCATGCAGAATTTTATCCACCAGCGTTGTCTTTCCGTGGTCTACATGGGCAATAATGGCGATATTTCTGATACCCCCAGCCCCTAAAGGGGTGTTTTGAAGACTCATTCAATATAAGTTTTATTCTGAAACTTGAGCACCCGCCTGAAAATATCATTTTCGGAACGGGCGGGCAAAGGTACAGCAATTCATTCGGGTGGAAAATAAAAGAGAGAGGATTATTATGTTACCTGTTTGCCTGTTGTAATTTTTTTTATGGTTGCCGGCTTTTGTACCCTGATTAAGCTGTGGTTGCGACGCTCCTCCCGATAGCTATCGGGACATCGTTCAGTAATCCTATTAAGCTTTTCGTGAATGGTGAATGGTGAAAACTTCAGGCGACTCCGCATTTATCATTGACCATTGACCATTCACCATTCACCATTGCCTCATTTTTGTATAGTTTTATACAAATTTCCGCTTATGCGTTTTCTTAAATGGCTGGGGATACTGCTGCTTATTTTTATCATCGTTTATTTTCTCGGCCCGCAACCCGCCGCTCCCGGATACAGTAATCAATTGCCAAACGTGCCGCCCGGCGCATCACAACTTGAAAAATATATCGCAGATAATGAAGCAAAGCATAAACTGAAACCTGACAACGAAGCAAGAATTGTCTGGCTTAACGATTCCACAAAAGAAAAAACAGAATACGCAGTGGTGTACCTCCACGGCTTCAGCGCTTCGCAGGAAGAAGGCGACCCGGTGCATTATGAATTTGCAAAAAAGTTTGGCTGCAATCTTTACCTGGCCCGGCTGGCTGAGCATGGCATTGATACCACCGAACCGCTGGCAAATTTTACGGCTGAAAAAATCTGGCTATCGGCCCTCGAAGCGTATGCTATCGGAAAACAAATCGGCAAAAAAGTAATCCTGCTGTCCACTTCCACCGGCGGCACATTGGCTTTAAAACTCTGCGCTGAATTTCCGGATATTGCTGCCAGCATTATGCTTTCGCCCAATATAGCCATCAACGACGGCAATGCATGGATGCTGAATAATCACTGGGGATTGCAGATTGCCCGGCTTGTAATCGGCCGGCACAAAACTGCTGATGATACTACAGCATTGTATGCGCAGTACTGGAACAGCCGCTACTCTACCCGTGCCCTTGTGCAACTGGAAGAGCTGCTTGAATCCACTATGAAAGAATCTACATTCAAAAAAGTAATGCAACCGTCATTGGTATTATACTACTTTAAAGATGAAAAGAACCAGGATCCCGTGGTGAAAGTGCCGGCCATGAAAAGAATGTTTGCACAGCTGGGCACCCCTCATAGTTTGAAAAGACAGGTAGCCGTTCCCGATGCCGGCAATCATGTAATCGGCTCGTACATTAAATCAAAAGACGTGGAAACGGTAAAACGGGAAGTGGAAAAATTTGCAATAGAAGTGCTTAAGCTTCGGTATATACAGTAAGGATTTGACCCGCAGTAAATACTAATTACCGGAAATAAACGTTTCAGTTTTTTACCATACAAATACCAGCAGGAAATTTTTAATATTGCCATTATTTTTCCCGGTAAGCATAGTGCAGAAAAAATTTAATTAAATATAATTCCGGTTATGGACGACACATGGTCAAGACGAAGAATGATAAAAACCGTAAGCCTCGCTGCAGGCAGTTCTATGGTTTTTCCTTTTTCATCCTGGGCAGTCAATGAATATGGCGAGCCCATCATTCTGCCCGACCCGCTACCCGAAAAACCGGTAAAACCGGTTACAGCCATCACGCTTGGTGCCGGCAACCGCGGCAATGTATATGGCAATTATGCGCTGGAATATCCCGAACAGCTCGATATTGTTGGCGTGGCAGAACCGATACCGCTGCGCAATGAACGCTATGCACAAAAGCATAAAATAGCAAAGGAAAACCGCTTTGTAACCTGGGAACATGTTTTTCAAAAACCAAAGTTTGCTGATGCCCTCATCATCAGCACGCCGGACAGGCTGCACTACGGCCCCTGCATGCAGGCGCTGGAAATGGGCTACGATGTGTTGCTTGAAAAACCAATTTCACCCAGTGAAAAAGAATGCCGCGATATTCTTGAAATGACCAAAAAAACGGGACGCATTGTGGCCGTTTGTCATGTGCTGCGCTATGCACCCTACTTTATCAAACTGCGTGAGTTGATGCAAAGCGGAGTATCCGGCGACATTATCAGCATACAGCACATGGAGCCGATAGGCTACGACCACATGAGCCATTCGTATGTTCGCGGCAACTGGCACAATAGTAATGAAACCACTCCCATCATTCTGGCAAAATCTTGTCATGACCTCGACATACTTCGCTGGCTGATTGACAAACCCTCGAAAAGCATACAGGCTTTTGGCAGTTTAAAGTGGTTTATAAAAGAAAATGCACCGGCCGGCAGCACGGCACGCTGCACCGACGGCTGCGCAGTAGAAAACACATGTCCCTATTCGGCGCTTGAAATTTACCTGCGCAATAAAAAACGGCTTCATGTTTTTGACCTGCCCGATGATAAAAACTTATGGGATGCCGCCATTCTTGACAAACTGAAAACAACCAACTACGGACGCTGTGTGTACCGGATGGATAACGACCAGTGCGACCATTATGTCACAAATATTTTGTTTGAAAACAATATTACCGCCAGCTTTTCCATGGAAGCTTTTACTTCTTATGAGGGAAGAAGAACCCGGGTAATGGGCAGCATGGGCGACTTCGTCGGCGATATGAAAAAATTTACATTCACCACTTTCCGCGGCGGTAAAAATACCGGGTGGGAACAGGCAACCGATACACATGGCGGCGGCGACTGGCGCCTGATGGCAAACTGGATCCAGGCCATCATAAAACATGACCCCGGTCTGTTGACTTCCACTATTGACCAGTCAATCGAAAGCCATGTGATGTGCTTTGCTGCCGAAAAAAGCAGGATGGAAAAACAGGTGGTGGATATAAAAATGTAAAGAAGATACCGATTACACTCTCACATAAATTTTTCTTTTATCCAATACATAACCCGCCAGCCAGCAAAGTAGCATGAATGAAATGGCGAACAGGAATGAACCAAAATACATACCTGCATGTTTGAAAATATTTTCAAACAGCCAGCGGTAAAGCGGTTTATCGCCAACCGGGATAAACCAGAGTAAAATAGCGCCCAGCTCTGACAACAGGTAAATGAACAGGGGATTTTTCCCGAATACTTCAAAGAAGTAGTTGAACCGGCGCAGCCGGATAAAGTCAATTAAATACACCAGCGCAGCCAGCAGCACACAGTCAATGCCGGCAGTAAGAAAAACATAACTGCCCGTCCAGAGTTTTTTATTGATGGGGTGAAAATTGTTCCAGGCAAGCGCAAGAAAAACAAGGCAGGCGCCGGCGAGTAAAAGTTTGGCCAGCCCTTCATAGCTTGCTCCTTTTTCCTGAATCCATTTACCGGCGGTAAAGCCGAACGTGACATTGGCAATGGCTGGTAATGTACTTAATAAGCCTTCAGGGTCAAATGCCACGCCTTCGCCATGATATAAATGATCGGGGCCAAAAAGCCAAAGGTCAAGTCTTGTACCTGCACTGGTGAGCATATCATAGGGGTCATCGCCGCCTTTGAACAGCAGTAAGATTAACCAGTAAATAAACAGAAATGCCACCGACAGCCGCAGCACGGTATTTAATTTCAGGTAACGAATCATCAATGCGGCAGCGCCATAGCACAGGGCGATGCGTTGCAGCACACCCATGATTCTTGTATTGCCCACAGGATTAAAATCCAGTCCGCCGCTTTCATTCCAATGCACAAACGGGAACCAGTACATCAGGTAGCCCAGCAAAAAGATGATGAAGGTTCGTTTAAAAATTTTTCCCAGCACCTGTGCTTCCGTTTTATTCTCCCATTTTTTCATAGCAAAACTCATGGCATTGCCTACGGCGAAAAGGAAAGAAGGAAAAACAAGATCAGTGGGAGTGAAACCATGCCACTGTGCATGCAGGAGCGGGGCAAAGGTGGTATCGTAATTCCCGGGTGTATTCACGATAATCATAAAGCAAACCGTCATACCCCGGAAAACATCGAGGGCGGTAAAGCGTGGGCTCATAAGCAGTGATTGAATTGCCGAATATAACTAAAAGCCTGAAGAGCGGTTTCTTATCAAAAATTAATGCCGCTAAAAAAACTTCCTGATGAGCCAAAGAACTGCCGTTACCAGCAGGCTGAGCAGAATCATGGTAGTGATGGGAAAATAAAACCGGAAGTTTTCTTTTTCAATGCGGATATCGCCGGGCAGGCGGCCGATCCAGTGCAGCTTGTCATGAAAAAAATAAATGAGCAGCCCGATAACTGCCACCCCGATGCCGATGAAGATGATGTATTTTCCTGTTTCAGCATTCATGCAGCAAAATTACCGGAAGCTGAAATTGATGTACATTCACTATCTTTCTTTTCCTAAATACCTGCCTTATGCACCGATCAGTCATTGCCGGAATTGGTATGTATGTGCCCGAACGGGTGGTGACCAATCACGACCTGACCAGGTATATGGACACCAGCGACGAATGGATACAGGAACGAACCGGCATTAAAGAAAGACGCTATGCCCACCGCACCAAAGAAACCACCACTACTATGGGAGTGGAAGCCGCAAAGATTGCCATCGAAAGAGCGGGTCTTACGCCACAGGATATTGACTTTGTCATTTTCGCTACGCTTTGTCCCGATTATTATTTTCCCGGCTGCGGAGTGCTGTTGCAGCGTGCCATGAATATGAAAGAGATCGGGGCCCTGGATATACGCAACCAGTGCAGCGGTTTTGTATATGCCATCAGCGTAGCCGACCAGTTTATCAAAACCGGCATGTATAAAAATATCCTGGTGGTGGGTTCCGAGAAACATTCTTTCGGGCTTGACTTCAGCACCCGCGGGAGAAACGTATCGGTGATTTTTGGCGATGGCGCCGGCGCCGTGGTACTGCAACCCACGGATGATGCAAACCGTGGAATACTGAGTACGCACCTGCACAGCGACGGAAACAATGCGGAAATACTGGCTATGTACAACCCCGGCACACATGCCAATCACTGGACACAGGAAAAGCTGGCCGACTTTGATGAATCCGAAATCGGGCAGATGTTTTTCAGTCATGCGATGATTGACAAAGCACAGGTATTTCCCAATATGGACGGGCCGGCGGTGTTTAAAGTGGCTGTGGAAAAATTTCCTGAAGTGATAATGGAAGCGTTGACTGCAAACGGCTTTCAGACCTCTGACCTCAGACTTCTGATTCCGCACCAGGCCAACCTGCGCATCAGCCAGTTTGTGCAAAGGAAATTAAAACTGAAAGACGACCAGGTGTATAATAATATTGACAAGTACGGTAATACAACAGCTGCTTCCATTCCTATTGCACTATGCGAAAAATGGCAGGAAGGGAAAATTAACAAAGGCGATTTGATTTGCCTGGCAGCATTCGGCAGCGGGTTTACCTGGGCCAGTGCCTTGTTGAAATGGTAAACACTTACGAGTTTCAACTCAGTCGGGACGAAGTAATCTCCCTCAATAAAAACTCTTTACTCGTTTTAAAAAAGCGCTTATGAAAAAGCCGATAATGATTATTGAATACTGCCCTAAATGCCACTGGCTGCTGCGGGCCGCTTATATGGCTCAGGAGTTTCTCACTACTTTCGAAAATGAACTGAAAGCTGTGACCCTGCAACCCAGCGAAGTAAACGGTGATTTTCATATCACTATTAACGGCAAAAAAATTTTTGACCGGAAAGAGTACGGCGGTTTTCCCGAAATAAAAATCCTGAAACAACTGGTACGTGATAGCGTGGCTCCCGGTAAAAACCTGGGACATGCCGATACGCAAACCCATTTTACCGATCAAAAATAATTTGATAAACCCGGCTGGCTTCCCGAATCATGTGAAGCAGTTTTTTTCACGAACTTCGCTTGCACCGATACTTTGTGGATGAACAAAACCCTGCTGACCATACTGGTATTTTTCCTGACCCCGATGATATATTCCCAGTCATTCGACAGCTGGACAATTTACCATAACCGCAAGGAGGTTTCAAAATTCAGCAACAAAAAGGAAACCGGTGATGAACGAAGGGTAGTGTTGTTGAACCGGATAATGGAAGGCCCCGGTTTTTTTATCATCGAATACCAACCCGCTGCGGAGCAGGCCGACTGGATACGCACCATTGCTTTTTTCGACAGCAGCGACAGGCAGATTCGTGAATACAAGAATACACTCTTTCTCAAAATTCATAATTCTGAAATTGCTGGTATTATGGAGGGCCGGCAGAAAGTAAAGGTATATTCGTGGGCGGTGCCCAAAGATCCGGCCCTGGCCGCTACGGTTCGTGTCCGCCGCATACTTTTGTGTACACTTTATACCCGATGAGCCGCAAGATTCTTTATATCCTTAACCCCGTGGCCGGCACCAGGTCCAAAACTAATCTGCAGCGAATTATTGAAGAAAAAACCAAAAAGGCCGGCATTCCTTTCCTGGTTTATTCATCAGTTGCCGGTGGCGATTATTCTTTCTTTCATTCCATAATAAAAGAAGAACATGTCAGCGATGTGGTAATAGCAGGCGGCGACGGTACGGTAAGCCAGGTGGTAGGCTGCCTGGTAAATGAAAATGTAAACTTTGGCATCATCCCCTGCGGCTCCGGCAACGGTCTTGCACTGGCCTTAAAAATTCCGAAGCAACCGCAAAAAGCGCTGGAGATAATTTTCAATGGAAAAGCTTCCTCCATTGACGGTTTTGCTGTCAACAACCGTTTTGCATGCATGCTGGCCGGTCTTGGCTTCGATGCAAAAGTGGCTCATGATTTTACCAAAGCGCCAAAAAGAGGACTGCTGACCTATATCAAACTGTCGCTGAAAAATTTTTTTTTCATGAAACCACACCGGTTTGAACTGAAAGCGGAAAATGTTTCGCTGGCAACGGATGCTTTTTTTATCAGCATTGCCAACAGCAACCAGTTTGGAAATAATTTCACCATTGCACCCAGGGCAAGTCTGCGTGACGGGCTGCTCGATGTAGTGATTGTAACCGGGCAGAATAAAGTGAGCGCCGTTTTGCAAATACTGCGGCAACTGGCCGGCTGGAACCGCCTGCTTGCCACGCCCCTCATCAGGCCCCGAAAAGGAGTGATTTATTTCCAGGCCGGTCAACTTGAGATTACCAACCTCTCTGATTCGCCGCTTCACATTGATGGCGAACCGGCCGAAACTTCCCGGCAGCTATCAATAAAAGTGATGCCAGCATGTTTTCGGCTTATTCAGCCGGCCTGAAGGAGGCCGTATCTTTATAATTCAGCAGGCTCATCACTTTCAGAAAACTTTCCTTGTTGGAGGCAATGTGCGGTGAATTCATGATGTGTCTTTTTTCCCGCTGCGTCAGGTGAAAATTCAGCGCTGCTTTTTCTTCCGGCTTTTCCGTGGCATACTCAAAAGAAATTTTGCTGATGCTGTGTTCCGTATGCTGTGTGTAGTAGCTGAGCATATCATTCTGGAAATATTCCATCATCTTGTACCAGTTGTGCTGCAGCAGCAAAAATGGTTTGGTCATATGGTCGCCGATGTTCTCGGTAAGGTAAGGATACTCCCATGACCCGGCGGGCCGGTCTCGCAACTGGATGATGAGCACTCCGCGGGTATTTTGTTTTATCCAGTCGTCAAAAAATTCAAGAAAGCGCAGGGCAGTTTCCATTCCATAATTATCCCGCAGGCCACCATCCATTACATCAATCACGGGGTCGGAAGGCAGCCACACATTAGGCAGCACAACCGGGAAAGTAGCGTTCATGCGCAGGGCCGTTAATATCCTCAGGTTGTCGGGGTCCTGTTTTGCAAAAAAAGACCGGAAGTCTATCACATCAGGATCCATGGCAGGCACAGCAGCAGTATCGTGCCGGCTCCTCATCATGAAGCGTACAGGCTGGGTGCTCAGTAAAAGTTTGCGCCCGTCACGAGACACCACGGAGTGGTAATACATCAGCGGTATATTGGCTTTGCTTTCCTCTTCGCGGTAATCTTTTATTTGTTTGTTCAGAAAACCCCGGGTGTTGTCATTCAGTTTCGATTCAAAAGCATAGGCCCTGTCTTTTACATACGCATAAGGCCCTACATCAAATTTCATGGCCGGCGAAATAAGATCTCTTGCCACAAAGGAGGAGAACAGTGGATTCAGCAGGTCGCCGGCAATATCATCCACATATTTTTTATCCTGCAGCACTATCTTTTCTCCCTGCTGCCGGCGCAGGAACAATTCACGGAAATACGATGCGCCAATCATACCACCCGATGCGCCGGTGATAAGAAAAGTTTTCTTCATGATTTCACCCTTCGTAATGCTGTCGAGCCGCTGCAGAATGCTCATGGTAAATGTGGCGCTGCGATGGCCGCCGCCGCTGGTATTCAGTATCACCAGCAAGGGTTTTTCTTCACCCTGTTTCTGTTTCCAGCTTTCAAGAATGCCTGTCATGTTCAGGCTGTCTGCTGTCACATTTTGCGGAGTAGCCATCGCTAACAGGTTGTCGCGGCTGTAAGCTGGCCGTTCATCTTTATTGGTATAGTTTAACCCAAATGCCTTGTTCCGCGGGTCAATCCATTCCCACTTATAAAAAAAATTGAGTACAATGATGAGTCCAATGAGGTAGGGAATGCTCCAGCTTTGGAGAAAATAAGTAAAGGCACCAGACACGCCAATGAGGATGGCATAAAATACAGTAATGCTTGCCGCAGCCGGTATCTGGAAGAAATCGGAGTCCTGTAAAAAACCAATACCGATGAGAAAAAAGAAAGCAGCAAACACGCTGAGCACCGCGGCAAAATGATGACGTTTGAAAATACTGTCAATAAAATCACGGGTGTAGTGCGACACATCCCTGGTCTTCCTGACCGAAGTGGGTTTGTCGAGATACCATTCCACTTTTATAATTTTCGATTCGCTGGGCGGCAATTCACCCTGTTTCAGGTGCGTGATGTATCCTTTGGGATTGCTTATGGCCGGCATCATACGGCGGTAAATGGAGCGGTCGGCACGAAAAAAATAAATAAAGGAAATAAACAGCAGCAGCGCCAGCCCGCACAGGAAACCGCCGGCAAGCATAAAAAACTCCGGGGTGGGTATCAGTTCTTTCAGCCGGTCGAACTGCCAGGCTTTGAAAAAATAAAACACAAGGAACAAAAGCGGGATGACAAAATTGTTAATACAGTATTTCAAAAACGGGTTGGTGGCAGCAGCCAGGAACCTGAAATGACGACTGAACAGGATGAAGCTGGTGATATTCCAGCTCATGATAAACATGCCGATGGTGATGCCCACAATGCCGGCGCCTATTGCATTTACGCTGCCGAGGTATTCCGGCGCCAGGTAAAGTGAGTCGGCACCGAAGGTATGCATAAACGTTCCATTGACTGTGCTGAAGAGTATGAACCAGAACAAGAGCAGCACCTGGTATTTCCTGAAATGCAGGAATAACAGTTGTACAGGAAATGAATAATAAAATCCGCGAAGCCAGGCTTTCATAAGTAATGGAACATGGGTGAAGAATAAACCGGATTAAAATTAATATTTAAAAGGGGTTATTTCAAGAAGCCGCTGCCGGTTATTTATTTTTTAAAAGAAAAACATGCAGGATAAGGGATAACAACAGCAGCATGGCTGTAACCTGGTGCATTTGCGCCAGCCATTCAAACGCTCCCCATCGGTTGGGAACAATCGTGGTGCTGGTAAGCGTTGCAAAAATTCCCAGTGCCGTTTGAATGATTACAAGCAACAGCGGCAGCCACCGGGTTTTTGACAATAAACCACCCGCCCTTGTTTTGATAGTTTTCCATGTCCAGGCAATAATTAAAACAAACAGCAGGTAAGCCATCATCCGGTGAATAAAATGAATGGTGATTTTATTTTCAATAAGACTCATCCACCCGCCGGAAAAAAGAAAGTTACCTGCGGGGATGAAGGAGCCATTAATGCCAGGCCACGTAGGCGCTGCCGGCCCCGCTTTATGACCCGCCATCAGGGCGCCATAAACTAATTGTAAAGTAAGAACGGAAATGATGAGCCAGGTAAGTCTTTGCAAAGACGGGTTGACAATTTTACTTCCTTCTTTTACCAAAAGCCGCAATGCAAACCAGAACGTGTAGCAAAGCAAACCGAGTGCAAGTATAAAATGAAGTGCCAGGCGGGTAGGCTGCACATACACAGCATCACCTGTGAGGCCGCTGGCCACCATAATCCAGCCAACGACGCCCTGCAATGCTCCCAGTAAAAAAAGAATTATCATCGGCCGTACCATATCCGCTTTAAATCTTTTTTGCAAAAGAAAAATCACAAATGGAATAACAAATACTGCCCCCATCAGCCGTGCCCACAGGCGATGAATCCATTCCCAGAAATAAATGAATTTGAAATCGTGCAGTGTAAAATCGAAATTGAAATGACGAAACTGGCTTGTCTGTTTGTATTTGTCAAATGCTGCCAGCCATTGCTGCTCAGTCATTGGCGGCAGCGTGCCGGTAATCACATCCCATTCCGTAATGGAAAGACCGGAACCGGTGAGCCGGGTGACGCCACCCAGCACTATCTGTATGATGATCATGGCTACACCTGTCAACAGCCAAATGGCTACAGGTTTTGATGAACGCTGAAGGGGGTTGTGCATTGCGGTGCAAAATTAACCGGACAGGCGCAATGCGTTAATTTTATAATTTGGGGGTCAAAATGCTGAAACCCTTTTACCACGACCAACTGATTGAAGCCGGCTGCGATGAGGCGGGCCGCGGCTGTTTTGCCGGGCCAGTGTTTGCTGCTGCGGTCATTTTACCAAAAAATTTTTTTCATCCCCGGCTGAATGACTCGAAACAGCTGAGCGAAAGTGAACGCAACGAACTGCGGGCCGTGATTGAACAGGAAGCCGTCAGTTTTGCCGTAGCGGAGGTCAGTCACGAAGAAATTGACCGCATCAACATCCTGAAAGCATCGGTGAAAGCCATGCATATTTCCGTAAGCAGGCTGAACCCGCAGCCGGAACTGCTGCTGATTGACGGAAAATTTTTTTCCCGCTATAAAAAAATACCACACCGTTGTTTTGTAAAGGGCGACGCTACCTATGCTTCCATAGCCGCAGCCAGCATACTTGCCAAAACATACCGGGATGAAATGATGCGGCGCCTGCACCGGGAGTTTCCGCAATATAATTGGGCAGGCAATAAAGGATATGGCACGGATGAACACCGGAAAGCAATTGCCGAATTTGGACTCTGTAAATATCATCGCAGAAGTTTTAATCTCCTGCCCCAAACACCGGAACTTTTTTAACTGGTGCAGGATATATTTACTGCCGGTTTGAAGGTGGTAAAGAATATCGGGTGAGTGACAGGCTGAATTATATCGATTTATATCTTTGTCAAAATTGTCTGCTATGGAGCTCAGGCCTTTGCCGGTGATAGACAACATATTACCGGAGGAGTTCAGGAAAGCGTATTACGATAAAAACATGCCGGTTGTCATCCGGCAGCTTTCGCACAACTGGCCTGCCTATACCAAATGGAACTGGGATTATTTCAAGCAACTGGTGGGTGATAAAAGAGTGCCGCTGTACAACAATGTGAAAAGCGATGCGTACACACCGGTAAATAAAGCCGACGATTACAAAACTTTTGGCGAGTATATTGACATGATAAGCCGGGGCCCTGCCGGCTGGCGAATTTTCCTGTTCAACATTTTTGATCATGCACCGCAGCTTCTTAATGACTTTACCTGGCCCGAACACCTGATGAAAGGGTTTGTAAAAAAATACCCGATGCTGTTTACCGGCGGGGCAGGGTCTATCACTCACATGCATTTCGATATTGATCTTTCACACATATTGCACACCCAGTTTGCCGGCAGAAAAAAAGTATTGCTCTTTCCTTTCGATGAACAATACAAACTCTATCGCAAACCATTTGAAGTATTGTCGCTGGCTGATTTTTCCAATTATTATCAAAACAGCGGCAAACCGGATTATGAAAAATTTCCTGCATTAAAACTGGCACAGGGGCTTGAGGCTACACTTGAGCATGGTGACACTTTGTTCATGCCATCGGGCTGGTGGCATCACATGGAATATATTGACAGCGGTTTTGCCATGAGCTTAAGAGCACTTACACCTTCTGTTTCCGGCAAGCTGAAAGCAGCCTGGAATATCTTCGGCATGCGCAGCATTGATACAATGATGAAGAGAACAGCACCGCTTTGGTGGTATGAAAGAAAAAAGAAGAAACTTTTTGAAAATGCGGAAAAAGAATTAAAGAAGTCAGAAATCGTTAATTAATCACCCACACCTCATTACCTCTTAACAGCTTGTCAAGATCGGCAGGCTTTTTTTCTTTCGCTGCAGTTATTTGCTGCTCCATGGCATCCTCGTAGCAGCGTCGCTGTGACTGGTAGAAAACGCCGAAGGGTCTTGGCAAATGACCTTCTGCACCAGGATTATCAAAGATGCGGACAAGTATCTGTGCTTTGTAAATATCCTGCTCATCATGAATCCACAGATCGTCGGGGTTGTACCCGTCAGTGAGACTTACCACCCGTGGAGTAAACCCATCGAGCCTGATACCCTTATCTCTGCCTGCCCCAAAGATGAGTGGTTTGCCCTGTTCAAGAAACAGGGTTTCTTCCGCTTTTGTTGCTTTTTCAGTAAACACTTCAAATGTGCCGTCGTTAAAGATGTTGCAGTTCTGGTATATTTCAAGAAAAGAGGCTCCCTTATGCGCATTGGCCCGCAGCAGCATGGCCTGCAGGTGTTTGGGATCACGGTCCATGGTTCTTGCCGCAAAAGTGGCGTCGGCACCAAGGGCTAAGGCAAGCGGATTGAACGGATGATCAATGCTGCCAAAGGGAGTTGATTTGGTAATCTTGTTTTCTTCCGATGTGGGAGAATATTGCCCCTTGGTGAGCCCGTAAATCTGGTTGTTGAACAAAAGAATGTTGACATCAAAATTGCGGCGCAGCAAATGAATGGTGTGATTGCCGCCAATGCTCAGACCATCCCCATCGCCGGTTACAATCCACACACTCAGGTCGGGTCTCGCAGCTTTCAATCCGCTGGCTATGGCAGTAGCCCTGCCATGAATGGAATGCATGCCGTAGGTGTTCATATAATACGGAAACCGGCTGCTGCAGCCGATACCCGAAATAATCACAATGTTTTCTTTTGGAATACCCAGCATAGGCATCACTTTCTGCACCTGTGCCAGAATGGAATAATCGCCGCAGCCCGGGCACCAGCGAACTTCCTGGTCGGTTGCAAAATCTTTCGGCGTCAGAACGGGGGCTGTTGTGGGTTCACTCATAAAAAACAGACATTGAGAGCAAATTTACACGAGACGAAGGAATGTTCAATGTTCAATTTTCAATATTCAATTATTAGAATCCGACAACCTGGAAATTGAACATTGAGTATTGATCATTGAGCATTTACAGCCAGCTCTTCCCAGTACTCCGCCGCCCGGCGGGTGTGGGGGATTACAATAGTGCCGCCCACAATATTTGCTACTGCGAATATCTCGTACATCTGTGCAGTGCTTACGCCAGGTTCGTGGCATTTGCCTAAATGATATTTGATACAATCGTCGCAGCGCAGCACCATACTTGCCACAAGGCCCGGCATTTCCTTTGTCTTTTTATCAAGCGCCCCGTCCTCGTAAGTATTGGTGTCCAGGTTCCAGAGGCGTTTCATCACCAGGTTGTTTTTGCCAAGAATGACTTCATTCATGCGGCTGCGGTAATCATTAAACTCTTTTACTAATGACATAGTGCTTATTTTTCTCAAAATTACCGGTAAGCCCTGTCAATTGACCAGCGGGCACCGGAATAAGAAAGGAATTTGTAAATTCAATTCCAAAATTTTTCATTATGAAAAATAAAACGATTGCAGTTACTATCCTGTTTGTATTTGTTTTTATCGGTATGGCTGCCACCCGGCCTGTGGGCAGCCGCCACGAAAACCTGAAAGTATTGCCGCAGGATATCAGCAATGCCGACCTGGATTCAGTAATGGCGGGTTTTGAAAGAGCTTTGAACGTGGGCTGCGATTTTTGCCATGCCAAAAGCAAAACCAGCCCGGCGGACATCGATTATGCCAGCGACGATAACCCGCAAAAAGAAATTACCCGCATCATGCTGAAGATGACGGCAGCCATCAATAAAGATTATTTCGATTATTCCATACAATACAAAGCCGGCGAACTGCTGGCTGTTTCATGCAAAACCTGTCATGATGGTTTTCCAAGACCTGAAATGAAATATGAAAAGGATAAATAGTATTTTTTGGCACCCGGCTGATACAAAACCCCTATCCGCTTTCGGGTAATAATACTAAACTAAAAAGCACTTTTGCTCGATTTTACTATTAATCAGCTTCTTATTACACTACTGCTGATAGTGCGGCGTTAAATTTACATCGGGTATAAATCAAATTATACCTATCCTATAAAAAACCATACACATGAACTGGCACAGCGCCATCGGAATCTTATCCACCGTAGCCCTTTTTTCCCCGGTATTTGTAATTCTTTTTTTCCGGCTTATCCGCTACAGGCAGTTTATCCCGTTGTTTTTTTATTTCCTGATTGCCTTTGTTTATAACCTGATGACCGAAGACCTGGTGGTGGTGCCCCGGAATGTTGAAAGAAATTATGGCATCATCAACAACCTGCTGGATGTGCCCCTGATGTTTTCATTTCTTATCCTGATGAGCCTGTCGGGCAAGCAGGCCAGGCGCATGAAAATTCTGCTGGCTCTTTATATGGTTTTTGAAATAGCCATTGTCAGCATCCACGGCATGACGGTGAAAACAATCACCTGGGTACTTGGGCCGGGTCTTGCCCTTGTGTTTGGTTATGCCTTATATTATTTTGTACAAACAGTAAAACGCAGTTTTATTCACAGCAAGTTTGTGGGTAAAGCCATGATTGCATCAGCCCTTAGTTTTGCTTATGGGTGTTTTATTTTTATTTACCTGATGCATTACGTGGCTGCTATTCCCGATTTGCCCAATATCTTCCTCATTTATTATATTGTAACCATTCTTTACAGCAGCCTGATTACAGCCGGCCTGGTGATGGAAAGCAAAAGAATACGCAAGCTGGAAGAACTGCTGGTTACCCGCAAGGAACTGGTAAGTTTTTTTTCCGATGAAAAAAAAACGGTGCATCCGCATGAAGCAACCGGCCAGTTAAGACTGCACTGATATTTTCAGAAGCAATATTTTTCTTCGCCAATCATTTTATCCGCTATTCTTCTCCGGGCTTCTTTGCTGTTGAAAGGTTCCGCTTTGGTAAACCGTTTAAGCCCCATCAGAATCATACGCTGTTCATCGCCTTCGGCAAAAGCATTAATGGCGTCTTTACCTGACTTGTTTACTTTATCCGCTGCATCGTACAGGTAAGTACGCATGATGTCGGTAAAAACTGCAGCGGCAGACTCGCCTTTTTCTTCTGCTATTTTCATCACCCTCAGCAGCACACTTTCCGCATTGAAGGTTTCAATAGCCATGTCGGCAATATTCATCAGCAGCTCCTGCTCGTTTTCAATCTTCATCATCAGTTTTTGCGCCGCAGCGCCTGCTGTAAGCAGAATAGCTTTTTTCAGGTTGGCCACCAGTTTTTTCTCTTTTATAAAGGCACCATCTTCATCCGCTCCGAACCCAGGAATGCTCATCAGTTCTTTTGATACTTCCATGGCGGGCCCCATCAGGTTCAGCCTGCCTTGCATGGCTCTTTTCAGCGTCATATCCAGTGTAAGCAGCCGGTTGATTTCGTTGGTGCCTTCATAAATGCGGTTGATGCGGCTGTCGCGGTAAGCTCTTGAAATATTGTATTCGGCGCTGAAGCCATTGCCGCCGTGAATTTGCACACCTTCATCCACGGTAAAATCCAGTACTTCGCTGCCATATACTTTCAGCATGGCGCATTCAATGGCATATTCTTCTGCGCCACCAAGCAGTGCGTCATTAAATGCTTTGCCTGCCGCCAGCAGCTCCTGTTCTTTTTTATCAATCCAGTCGGCAGTGCGGTACAAGGCGCTTTCGCCGGTAAAAATCCGGATAGCCATTTCGGCCAGCTTATGTTTGATGGCGCCGAAATTGGAAATGGGTTGTTTAAACTGTTCACGGGTCCTGGCATATTTTATCGTTTCGGTAAGTGCCCGCTTGGAGCCGCCAATGGCTGCGGCAGCCAGCTTCAGCCTGCCGATATTGAGAATATTGAATGCAATCCTGTGCCCTTTGCCGATTTCGCCCAGCACATTTTCCACCGGCACTTTACAATCCTGGAAATAAAGCTGCACTGTAGATGATCCCTTAATGCCCATCTTATGTTCCTCAGGACCCTGTGTAAAACCTTCCATTCCTCTTTCAACAATAAAAGCGGTGAATTTGTCTCCATCCACTTTTGCAAACACGGTATAAACATGGGCAAAGCCGCCATTGGTAATCCAGCATTTCTGCCCGTTAAGAAGATAATATTTCCCGTCGCTGCTGAGCTTCGCAGTTGTTTTTGCACTCAATGCATCGCTGCCGCTGTTGGGCTCTGTAAGTCCGTAAGCCCCGGCCCATTCGCCGCTGATGAGTTTGGGAATATATTTTAGTTTTTGTTCCGGCGTACCAAAATATAATATAGGCAGGGTACCGATACCTGTGTGCGCAGCTATGGCCACGGAAAATGAATGACCGGCGCCAAGGTATTCATTCACGATGGTAGAGGTGACAAAATCTTTTCCCAGCCCGCCATACTCTTCAGGAAACGATACGGCCAGCAATCCCTGTTCGCCGGCTTTCTGCAGCAGGCCTTTCATCAGCCCCGGTTCCAGGCTGTCGATGCGGTCGAGTATGGGATAAATCTCTTTGTCGAGAAACTGGTCGCACATATCGCGGATCATCAGTTGTTCCTCAGAAAAATTTTCCGGTACGAATGTGTCAACAGGAGAAGATTCCTTTACCAGCCATTCGCCGCCTTTCAGTACAGTTGATACCCCCGTGCCCTGAAGCGGGGAAAAAAGAAAGGGGTTGTTATAATTAATTTTCATACAAAAGTGATTTTAGAATTATTCTGAAGATACTACCCGCACTCCCTTCAGGAAATGGGGGATTTCAAATTATCGTACACAATCTGCAGCACTTCCTTGCACACTTCAATTTTTTCCGGCGGCACGGTTTCCAGGGCTTCATTCAGTGTTTCTTCTGCCAGTGCCATGGTTTGTTCCTGGAGCTTCTGTGCCTGTTTTGTCAAAAAAATTTTATTGATGCGCCTGTCATTTTCCGATGCCACTCTTTTTACCAGGCCAAGTTTTTCCAGGTTATCCACCAGCCGGGTGATGCTGGGTTTGTCACGGTAAGTTGCATTGCATAATTCCTGCTGGCTGATGCCGTCCTGTTTCCACAAATGATACAGAACACTCCATTGTTCGATGGTAAGATTCATTCCGGAAGAGTTGAACTTTTTCTGCAACCGCCTTGCTATGGCTGTAGAAGCTTTGCCGGTTATGAAGCTGTACAGTTCGCCTTTCTTAAATTGGTTGTTTGACATATAGTTGTTTATACAACTAATCAAAATTACTCATATCCCCCGTATAGCCAAATATAATTTCTGTAATTTTTTCGGGGCTTGCCAGCCTTACAGCATTGGTTAGTTTTGCTGCTTCCCGATGACACTCGTTTACATCACCATAGCATTACTGGTCACCTACAGTATTCTTCTTTTATACTACCGTGCCGGCTGGCGGCAAACAAAAACCTTCCTGGCAGGAGAGCAGGCGCCAGCTACCCGTATTTCAGTAATTGTGCCCGCCCGGAATGAAGAAGAAAACATTGGGCCCCTGCTTGAGTCAATGAAAAATCAATCTTACCCGGCTGCACTTTTTGAAGTAATAGTAATTGATGACAATTCAACTGATAACACAGCAGCGATAGCAAAAAGCTTTTCTTTTGTAAAACTGGTACACCTGCAGTTTGAAAACATAACTGCTTACAAAAAAAAAGCCATTGAAACCGGCATTGCTGCCGCTTCGGGTGAACTGATTGTGACCACCGATGCCGATTGCATAGTGCCGGAAAACTGGCTGAAAACAATAGCTGCCTATAAAGAACAAACTAACGCCGTGTTGATTGCTGCGCCGGTGCTGATGGATGGGCGTCTTTCATTTTTACAGTTATTCCAGTCGGTGGACTTTATGGTGCTGCAGGGCATAACTGCCGCTTCGGTGCAAAAAAAGATTCACAACATGTGCAATGGTGCCAATCTTGCTTATGAAAGAAAAGCATTTTATGAAGTGAACGGCTTCAGCGGCATTGATCACATTGCTTCGGGCGACGACATGCTGCTGATGCATAAAATAGCGCTACGTTACCCGGGCAAAACTGCTTACCTGTTGTCGGATGACGCCATTGTAGCTACAAAGCCTGCCGGCTCATGGAAAGAATTTTTCAGCCAGCGCATCCGCTGGGCCAGCAAGGCCACGCATTACAATGACATAAAAATCTTCAGTGTACTTTTCCTGGTTTATTTTTTCAACCTGTCGCTTTTGGCTTTACTGGTTGCCGGCTTCTGGAATTTCAAACTATGGATAGCCTTTGCATTACTTGTGCTTTGCAAAACCATTGTTGAATTATTTTTCATTTACCCGGTGGCAGAGTTTTATGGCAGGCAACACCTGTTAAACTACTTCATCCTTTTTCAGCCATTGCACATTTTATATACGGTTATAGCCGGCTGGCTGGGGCTCATGGGCAAGTATAAATGGAAAGACCGGCGGGTGAAATAGCCTGTTACTTTTTTCTTGCGGTAAAAATTATACTACCCCAATTTTAAATGGCAGGGAACCGGTGCAGGCAGATCTCTTTTCCTTAGGGCTTACGGGAATAACGGTAGCTGCCGGTCCACTTGTTGGTAGCCTGCGTACGTGATGTCACGGTCACTTCAGTTATACACACAACACCCGTCGGTGTACCGGTAATGGTAAAATTATTATTGGCGCCGGAAGTATTTGTTGTTTGGGTAAAAAAAGGTGGTGCACCGGAACCGTCATCTTTTTTCGCCGACACATCAATGGTAACGCCCTGCGGGGGCATGGTGGATGTAATAGAGACCGTCAACGGGAAATCGGTTTGTGGCGCTGCAGGCTGGGTGGAATTTGCCGGCGGGTTCAGGGTTACAGCCAGCTGTGTTTCACCGCCGCCGCCACCGCCGCCACCCGAACCTTTCTTACAGTTACCTGCCACACCAAAAAACAGGGAGAAACCGATAAAAGTGTAAAACAAAAATCTTCGCATAAAAATATATTAGAACGGAAATCTAAGGTAAGACTATTTCAGTTTCTGCTGAAACAACCTTATCAGGAAACTTTTACCGTGCGGATAAAACTTTCTTCCAGCGAAATAAATGTTTCTGTACGTTCAATTCCCTTTATTTTCTGCAGCTGGTCGTGCAGCACTTTTTTCAGCTCACCGATATCGCGGCACACCACTTCGGCAAACATGCTGTAGTTACCGGTGGTATAATTCAGCCTCACTATTTCGGGCATTTTCTGCAGTTCTTTTGCCACGGCATCGTACATGGAACTTTCTTTAAGATAAATACCGATAAAGGCAATCACATCATAGCCGAGTTCTTTTAGATCAACACTGAAGCGGGTGCCTTTCACAATGCCGGCATCCTGCAGTTTTTTTATACGCACATGAATGGTGCCGGCTGATACAAACAATTTTTTTCCCAATTCGGCATACGATACGTTGGCATCATTCATCATGTGGTGAATGATCTGCTGATCCAGTTTATCAAGATTCAATTTGGCAGGCATTTTTTAGCTGGCTTTTACAAATTATTTTAATAAATACAATATTATTGAATAATATCTAAAGTTTTAAAATATATATTGAATTTTTTGGAATAAAAAGCCTGATGTCTTTATTTTTGTTTCATCAATCCCGATAACTATCGGGATGATTATACTGTGGGGTGATGAAATGGCGAAAGCCCGGCAGACATGCCCTCTTGTCTCGGGGGTGGGGAAACAGGACAAACGAAGTGTAGAGCCGACGTTACTCCGGTAAGGCCGACCAGGGTTGACCACTAATCTTTGCGCTTTGGCTAACTGCCCCGTGGAGGTTCGAGCCCTCCCCCTACAGCCAGTTGAACTTTCTCATGTGATTGTTTTTGTCCTGACGATTCTGTCAGGACTTTTTTTTTAGAGGTAAAAAAAAGATGTCGTTCAGGCGGACTTTACGCTTTGGCTTACTGCC
>Ga0114944_1000065_pt1 | contig 25306 bp, 19 predicted proteins | sample OV2TP2_FD_89582 | JGI IMG/M metagenome (GOLD analysis project Ga0114944, IMG submission 89582) | Hot spring microbial communities from Beatty, Nevada to study Microbial Dark Matter (Phase II) - OV2 TP2 | ecosystem: Environmental > Aquatic > Thermal springs > Hot (42-90C) | place: USA: Beatty... | reverse complement strand
TAGTACAAATAAAAAATTAAAAAAAATCTGTTATGGGAAAGGGAGACAAGAAAACAAAGCGAGGAAAAATTTTCAAGGGAAGTTTTGGCAAAAGCCGGCCGGCTAAAAAGAAGGGAACAAAAAAGAAGAATTAATAATCCGTTTCTTCACGGCGCCAGCCTTTCTATTTTCCAGTTACCATTATCATCCAGCGTGTATTGTATGCGGTCGTGCAGGCGGCTGGGGCGCCCCTGCCAGAATTCAATTACCACCGGTTTTACCAGGTAGCCGCCCCAGTGCGGCGGTCTTGTAATTTCAGAGCCTTCCATTTTTTTTACCAGCTCATTGAACTTTTCATCCAGCCAGCGGCGGCTTTCAATCACCCGGCTTTGTGGTGATGCCCAGGCACCGATACGACTGGCTTCGGGCCGTGAATGAAAATACTCATCGCTTTCTTTGCCGCTTATTTTTTCCACCAGCCCGGTAATGCGAACCTGGCGTTCCAGTTCTTTCCAGAAAAAAAGCAGGCAGGCTCTCGGGTTTTCGGCCAGCTGGTCGGCTTTAAAGCTTTCATAATTGGTAAAAAATACAAACCCCTTTTCATCAAATCCTTTCAGCAGCATAGTTCGGGCAGCCGGCAGTCCGTCGGCCGATGCAGTGGCCACCGTCATGGCATTCACTTCATCAATTTTTGAATGCACAGCTTCATCCCACCATTTTTTAAACTGGCGGATGGGGTTTGCATCCACTTCATTTTCAGCTAAACTTTTATGTGAATAATCTCTGCGGATATCGGCAATGTTCATACTTGTTTTTTTGCTTTGCGGCAAAGGTAAACCCGCAGCAATAAAAAAAGCCCGCAGCGGGACTTTTTGCTTTATGATTTTTATCAGCCGTACATTACAGGCCGGCGCCCTGGTTTTCTTTCAGCTTATTTCTTTCTTCCGTCACTATGTTCAGCATGCTTTCCAGTTCGCCAAGCCGCTTCAGTTGTCCTTCCAGTTTTTTATTGGCGGCCGACATCTGCTGCAGGTCTGTATTCAGTTCTTCAAGATAGGCCACTTTTTTCTGTAGTTGCTGCCGCTGGTGATTCGATTCGCTCAGCTTGTCTTCCAGTTTTGAAAGTTCAATCTGCAGGGCCTGGTTTTCCTGCAGATAGTGATTGGTCTTGTTTCTCGATTCATCCAGCTCACGGGCCATTTTATAATAAGCTTCTTTCAGGTCATCATATTCAATATTCATCATTTTGGAAGAAGCAAGCTGCACTTCCAGCTTTTTTATTTTGTCCTGCAGCAGGTAAAACTCGTTGTAGGCATTGTCCAGCATGGAAGTCATCTCTTTGGTCAGGTGCTCCTTCTGCTTTACCTGGTTTATTTCTTCTTCTTTTTCTTCCAGCAGGTATTTCAGGTCTTTTATCTGCATGCCCAGCTCTTCGTTGCTACGCTGAATTTCCAGGTTTTTTTCTTCGGTTTCTTTAATCACATCCACCTGCTCCAGCAGCCTGCTTATTTTTTCATTGTGTTCCAGCAGGCTTTGCTGTGCCTGGCGAAGCTGCTCGTAATAATCGGGGCGGGCAGGGGAAAGAGGGGTTTCTGTTTTTGGTTGTTGTACTTCGGTCTTCAGCTTCCGCAGCTGATTTTTCAGCTCTTCAATCTCTACCTGGTAAATTTTGTTGCTTTCTTCGGCTTCGAACAGCCGGGTCTTCAGTTCGCCGGTTTCTTTTTCTTTCTGTTCGGCATCGTTGATGTATTTTATTTTCCATTCATCGATGCCACTGCCATAGGCTTTCTTTGTTTCTTCCATTTGTTTTTTCAAGCTTCGCCGGCTGGTGATAAAAAGATGAATAACCACGCCTACTACCATGGCGCTTACAAAAAGAATGGCAATTTCAAAAACGGATAATGAGATATTTCCCATAAGATAATTGAAGATTGTAAACTAATAAAATTCCGGCAGTCCGGGTGAGTTAGTTTTACACAGCAACGGGTGGCGGTGTATAATTGTAAAAAAGGCATTGAGAATTGAATACTGCAGGCATAGCTATTCATCCAATCAGCCGGTAACAAGAGTGCCTACTTTTTCGCCGGTGACCACGCGGCGCAGGTTACCTTGTTTATTCATATTAAAAACCAGGATAGGCAGGTTATTTTCCATGCAGAGTGTGAAGGCAGTCATATCCATCACCCGCAGGTTTTTACTGATGCATTCAGAAAAAGTTACTCTATCGAGCTTTTTGGCAGAGGGGTCCTGTTCGGGATCGGCTGTATATATGCCATCCACACGGGTTCCTTTCAGAATTACGTTGGCATTTATTTCTATTGCCCGCAGCGAACCTGCCGTGTCGGTGGTAAAATAAGGGTTGCCTGTGCCGGCGCCAAAAATCACCACCCTTCCTTTTTCCAGGTGACGGATGGCCCGGCGGCGGATATAAGGCTCGGCAATCTGTTCCATTTTAATGGCACTGAGCAGGCGGGTGAACACGCCAATCTTTTCAAGTCCTGCTTGTAGCGCCATGCCGTTGATAACCGTGGCCAGCATACCCATGTAATCGCCGTGTGCCCGTTCAATTCCCGTTTCGGCTTCATTCATGCCCCGGTAAATATTGCCCCCGCCGATAACGATGGCCACTTCCACGCCGATTTCAGTAAGTTCTATTATGTCTTTTGCATATTGTGCTATCACATCGGGGTCAAGCCCAAAAGATTTATCACCCATCAACGATTCGCCGGAAAGTTTCAGCAGGATGCGTTTGTATTTTGGAACCATGCAGCGATTTCAGATTTTAGTCCCGACAATTATCGGGAGCAGATTTATCATCCGCTACCGGATTGCGTGGCGAAGATAGGGAAACGGGTTTTTCTGAAAAGTTTTATTTGAGCCGGGGATTAGTTCAGCATTATTTATTGTTGCCTTGTTCAAAACCAGGTTTCATGTGTTGAGCAACAAAATTTCTTCCAGCAGGGTTCTTTCATTGCTCAGCCGCGGCACTTTGTGTTGTCCGCCGAGTTTTCCTTTTTTGCGCAGCCAGTCGGCAAACACGCCTTTTTTCAAAGGATGCAGTACCGGCAACCGGAGTGCCATATCCTTATATCGCTTGGCATCATAATCGGTGTTAATGTTTTTCAGGGCTGCATCCAGTTCGTTGGCAAATTGCTCCATGTTTTCAGGCAGTTTTTCAAATTCAATCAGCCATTCATGTGCACCGGCAGCACTGTCGGAAAAATAAACAGGTGCTGCAGTATAGTCTGTTACTATGGCTCCGGTTTTTTCGCATGCAATTGAAATGGCTTCATCCGTATTGTCAACAATCACTTCTTCACCAAACGCATTGATGTAATGCTTCAGCCGGCCAGATACTTTTATTTTATACGGCCGCAGCGAAGTGAATTGAATAGTGTCGCCCAGCAGGTAGCGCCACAGCCCGCCGTTGGTTGAAATAACCAGGGCGTAGTTCTTATTCAGTTGCACATCACGCAGCCCGATGGTTTTCGGTTGTTTTTTTCCATACTCACCCACCGGCATAAACTCCATGAACACGCCGTGGTCAAGAAACAGCAGCATGCCTTCTTCACCGGGTTTGTCTGATGCGGCAAAAAAACCTTCGCTGGCATTGTACATTTCCAGGTAATGAATGTCTTTGCCGATGAGTTTTCCGAACTGTTCTTTGTAAGGAGTGAATGAAACACCGCCGTGCATATAAAGCTCCAGCGACGGCCACACTTCCGCCATACAGCTTTTGCCCGTGATTTCAAGAATACGTTTAAACAACACCAGCGTCCATGTAGGTACACCTGAAATGGACGTCACATTTTCCTTGATAGTTTTCTGCGCCAGCTTTTCAATTTTACTTTCCCACTCATCCATCAGTGCAATACTCAGGTCGGGTGTTCGTATCCAATGACCCCAGAAGGGAGAATTTTGCAGCAGCACAGCACTCAGGTCGCCGTATTGCACTTCGGGGTTCAGCTGGTTGATGGTGTGGCTGCCCCCGATAACCAGCCCTTTGCCGGTAAGCAACTCCGACTCAGGATTGAAATGGTAATACAGCGTTAGCACATCTTTGGCTGCTTTGTAGTGGCAGTCCTGCAGGCTTTCATCACTCACGGGAATGAATTTGCTCCGGTCGCTGGTGGTGCCGCTGCTTTTGGCAAACCAGTAAATGGGCGTATTCCACAGCACATTCTGCTCTCCGTTCATGATGCGCTGGATGTAGGGTTTCATATCATCATAATCATGAATTGGAACGGCCTGCTTGAAAGCCCGGATTGTAAACAGCTCTGAAAAATTATATTTCCGGCCAAACTCAGTGTATTGCGCTGCCGTCACCAGGTTTTGCAGCACATCCCGCTGCGCTTCGATGGGGCTGTTCTTCCACGCATCGATGCGCCACATGCGCATGCGGGCCAGGGATGATATGGCGGGGCTGAGCAGCTTCATAAATCTTCAGGCACACTTAACGCGGTGTGCAGAAATAAAACAAGATAAAGTTAAATGATAAAACAGGAAGATCAGAGATCGGATGCTCTCGCTTCTTCATGCAGGTAATCTTTTCTTCTCAATTCAAAATTTCTTCCCAGGTACAACCGTCTCACATCTTCATCGGCGGCAAGCTCTTCGGCGGTGCCGTGTTTGAAAATTTTTCCTTCGATGAGTAAATATGCCCGGTCGCAGATGGAGAGGGTTTCCGTCACGTTGTGGTCGGTGATGAGGATGCCGATATTTTTGTACTTCAGCCGGGCCACGATGGCCTGGATGTCTTCCACGGCAATGGGGTCAATGCCGGCAAAGGGTTCGTCGAGCAGTATAAATTTCGGATCGGTGGCCAGCGATCTTGCAATTTCAGTTCTTCTTCTTTCGCCGCCGCTGATTATATCGCCATTGCTTTTACGCACATGCCCCAGGCGAAACTCGCTGATGAGTGATTCAAGCTTGCGGCGTCTTTCATCATGGCTCATGTCTGTCATTTCAAGTACTGCCATTATGTTGTCTTCCACGCTCAGCTTACGGAATACCGATGCCTCCTGCGGCAGGTAACCGATGCCCATTTTTGCCCGCTTGAACATGGGCAGTTTGGTGATATTGATGTTATCCAGAAACACTTCGCCTTCATCGGGCTTTATCAAACCTACTACCTGGTAAAAAGTAGTGGTTTTGCCTGCACCATTGGGGCCGAGCAAACCGACAATCTCACCCTGGTTTACTTCAATGGAAACATGGTTCACTACTGTTCGCTGCCGGTAGCGTTTTACAAGATTTTGTGTGACGATGGAAACAGGCATGGCAACAAAAATAAGGGTTCGCCGTTGATAAGAACAGTGAGACCCCCGGTATTTAACAAACCCAGGCATATTCCCTATTTTTAAGGCTGTCCATGAAAAAAACATTTCTGCACGTGCTATTGCTGCATCCCCTGCTGCTGTTTTCGCAGGCTGAAAAACCGCTGCATTTTGAAAAGGTAAAGGGTCTGTCGCAAAGCACCGTTTATTCCGTTATGAAAGACAGGCAGGGCTTCTTGTGGATAGCCACTGCCAACGGGTTGAACCGGTTTGACGGGGTGGAGATAAAAATCTATAAACCTTTTTTTGGCAATGCCCCCGGACAAATGCGGGGAAGAATCATTCGTTCTGCCATGCTGGAAGATGATGAAGATCAGATATGGTTTTCCACCGACATTGCACTGCACAGTTTTAATAAACGAACCCGACAATTCACCCGGCATAAGCTTTTCTTTGCCCGCAACAAAGAACAGGCAGGTGTTGAACAGGCGGGCACTATTGAATCATTTGCCAACCCCTTGCTGATAAAGGACAACTACCTCTGGCTTGCATCAGCATCAGAAGGATTGTATGTGTTAAATACAAAAAACGGGAACTGCATTTCTTACCCGGTTTCGATTTTAAACGAAACAAAAGAAAATTTTCCCCTCATGTACAATGCTGTTCATGATGAAAGCGATCGATTTTGGTTTGCCAGCAACAAAGGATTGCTTGCGTTTGACAGCAGGAAAAAACAATGGAACCGGCTGCTGAAAGACAAATCATTTTACTGCATCACCCGTTGCCGGGACACCCTTTATCTCGGCAATAGCGAGGGTGTTAGCTGGGTGGATTGTAAAACGTTATCAACCGGCATCGTTCCCATTAGAAATAAACCAGCTTTTGTGAATCAGGGAATGATCCGCTGTTTTTATTCAGATCACCGGAATAATATCTGGGCAGGAGACCAAACAGGAAATATTTATTATAAGCCTGCACGGGAAAACCAGTTTGTGTGGAAAGGAAATATTAACGGGCAGCCGGTTGCACAAACATTTTTCCCGGTTTATTGTCTCTATGCTGATACAACAGGCAATCTGTGGGCAGGTGCCGATGTACTCGGTCTTTTAAAAACAGATATTGAGCCACCTGCTTTTTATAGTTTTCCAAAATCAGCACCCGGTGCAAATGCAGGCACCAGCCTGTTTATTCATTCTGTTTATGAAGATGAAGAAGAAAATATCTGGTTGGGGACTTTTCAAAATGGCTTATTGAAGCATAATCCCCATACGGGTGAAACCAGCAGGATTCCATTCACTCATAATGACCCTTCTCTTCCCTATGGCAGATCAGTTCCGTTGATCAAAGCAGACAGCCGGGGCAATCTCTGGACAAGCTACTCGGGTTATTTGTATATAAGAGAAAAAACAAACCGGCATTTTATTCCGCTCAAAATTCCCCATCTGCCCGATTATCTCCAGTCGCCGCAGTTATGGTCAATGATAGAATATAAAAACGGCTGGTTGCTGGCTACAAATATTGGTTTATATTGGGTGATTAAGGAAAAGGAACATTATCAAATTAGTCACCTGAAATTCCTGGCTGGCACAAAGATCCCGGCTGTGTGGACTGCTCCAGACAGGCAAATTTGGGTAATGCCGGAAACAGGAGGTATTTATATCGCAACAGGTGTGGAAGAGTTGGGAGAAGCAAAACGACTTTTACCCGGCGAAAATGTAAAAGCCGTGCGTTATGATTCATTGCGGCGGCTTATTTGGATATGCACAACCAACGGTCTTGTTGCCCATAATCCTGCCGATGGACAATTAAAAGTTTACAACGAAAGCAACGGGTTGATGAGCAGTTATACCTACGCGGCATTGATCAGCAACGATGAAATATGGGTGAGCACCAACTATGGGCTTTCCAGAGGAAAAATGCAATTCAGTGAAAAGGCTGTTTTTCCCCAAATCAGGTTTGTGAATTTTACAGAATCCGAAGGTCTTCCGGCCAATGAATTCAATACGGGCGCCTATCACCGGGGGCGTAGTGGTAAATTATTTTTTGGAACGGTAAACGGGTTGGTATGGTTTCGGCCTGAAGAAATCAGGATAAAAAATCCGCTGCCGGTTTTGCGATTAATTGAATTTCGTATAAACGATAAGCCAGCCGATACTGCTCTTTCACCCGAATATATCAGTCACACCAGGCTGGCCTATTACGAAAACAATTTGGTATTTCGATTCAGGGCAATTGATTTCAACGATCCCGCCAAAATCAGTTATGCTTACCAGCTGCAAAACTGGAACCGCGACTGGGTGCATAGCGGAGGGTTAAATGAAGTACATTATAATAAACTGCCGCCGGGTCATTATATGTTTAAAATAAAAGCCGCCAATCAAACGGGCGAATGGACAAATGAGCTTTACCAGTTGTCGGTGATCATCCGGCCACCTTTCTGGCAAACCTGGTGGTTTTATGCTCTCGTTGGTTTCTTCTTCATTGGACTAATTGTTTTTGTTACCCAAAAAATTGCCCGGTACAAACTGAAACAAAAAATTGCTTTGCTGGAAAGACAGCGGGCACTGGACAAAGAACGGCAGCGCATCAGCCGGGAAATGCACGATGATATCGGTGCGGGCCTTACCCAAATTATTTTAATGAGCGATTCAGCAAAAAATAAAGCCCCGGCCGCCAATGAAAAAGAACTGCTCGATATCAGCAACACCAGCCGCAGGCTGGTAAATAATATGAGCGAAATCATCTGGAGCCTGAATCCTGAAAACAAAACCCTGGAGCAATTGCTTTCCTATATGCGGGAACACCTGCACAAACAACTGGAGTATTCCGGCATCAGCTACCGCATTGATCTGCCCGATAGAGGCAGCGATGTTTTACTCAGCAATGAACAACTCCGTAATATACTGCTGGTGACCAAAGAAATTGTAAACAATGCCATCAAGTACAGCCAGGCTGATACTATTTCTGTCATTGCCAGCTGCGGGCAGGGTGTTCTGCACTTTGAAGTAAAAGATGACGGGATCGGCTTCGACTTGCAGAAAAAATTTCCTGGCAACGGCCTTCGCAACATCAGGCAAAGAACCGAGGAAATAGGGGGCCGCTTGACAATTGAATCGGCAGCCGGCAGGGGCAGCCGCTTCCTGTATACTTTTCCATTAAATACTACTTAAATAACATTCCGGCCAAAAAAATAAACCCGCAATTTTAACCGGTGAATATAAAATCACTTGCCATAATTGAAGACGACAGTAAAGTGCGGCATTACCTGGCCGAACAGGTGCAGCTGTATGCAGATGTGGACGAACTTCGTGTGTTTGCCGATGCTGAAACGGCATTGAAAGAACTGGCTTCCGAACCGGTTGCCATTGCTCTTTTTGATGTAAACCTGCCGGGCATGAACGGCATTGAATGTATCCGCCGGCTAAAGATGATCCACCCCGCCATACAATGCATGGTGCTGACAGTTTACGACAAACCGGATACTATTTTTGAAGCCCTGAAAGCCGGCGCCATCAGTTACCTGCTGAAAAGTACGCCTTCGGAAAAAATCATTGAAGCCATTGAAGAAGTGAATAAAGGCGGCAGCCCCATCAGCAGCCAGATAGCCCGCAAAGTGATTGAAGCTTTTGCCCTCAGGGAAAAAACCAATGAATACTTCCAGGACCTCACCCGGCGTGAGCAGGAACTGCTGGAACTGCTCAGCAAAGGGTACCGCTACCGAGAAATAGCCGACAAACTTTATATCAGCATCGAAACCGTCCGCACCCATATCCGCAACGTGTACGAAAAACTGCAGGTGAACTCCCGCACCGAAGCACTGAAGAAAACAGGGCTGCTGTAATTACTACTTTTCTACCATTGCACCACAAAGTGATTATAAGGAGATTTGAAAAAAATTTCACATGCTGAAAGTATGCTTTTACTCCCTGTTCATCCCGGTATATGTTAATGTATGTGCGCAACAGATTCAAACCTTCCGGGATCCAGCATCAAAAAAATATGGCCTTAAAGATGCAGCCGGAAAAATTATTGTTACGCCTAAGTATGATACAGTTGAAGCATTTAAAAATAATGTAGCCGTCGTCGGTAAAAAAATTACATGGTCTGATTATAAATATGGCTTGATTAATAAAACCGGGAAAGAAATCGTTCCGCTTGTATATGAAACTGTTTATACCGATGCGGGCATTGTGGTGGTACAGGCGGATGATAAATATGGCTTTATGGATAAAACCGGTAAAAAGCTTTCACCATTAAAATATAATAATGTGTGGGAGTTTTCAGATGGTATTGCCGGTGTGGAGATTTATGACAGGGATAAAGGGGAAGGCAAATGGGGTTTTGTTGATAATACTGGAAAGGTAGTAATACCTGTAAAATATGACAGGGTGCTGTCAAATAAAAAAGGAGTAATTGCAGAAAGAGAAGGTAAATATTTTGCAGTTGCTAAATCCGGAAAAGAAATCCCGCTTAACTACGAAAGGATAGGACATGCAGCCTATGGTTTATTGCTGGTAAAGCAAAATAACAAATTCGGATTTATCAACGCAAAGGGAGAAGTTGTTATTCCCCTTAAGTATGACAACGCTTGGGATTTTTCCACATGGCAAAGAACCGGTTATCTCTCCAATGTAAGAATTGGCAATAAAAGCGGTTTTATTGACACTTCAGGTAAAGAGGTAATTCCTCTTACATATGATTGGGCGGGGCTTTTCAGAGAAGGATTAGCAAAAGTAACCATGAACCCGGTGCCAGCAGGTGAGTCTAAAAACGGGTTTGTTGACAGTGCCGGCCACCTGGTGATTCCAATGATTTATAACAGCGCCGGAAATTTTTCTGAAGGAATGGCGGCTGTGTCAAAAAAATCGGGCGGCAGAAATTTTTTCTATGGCTATATTGACCGGTCGGGAAAAGAAGTAATTCCTTTTTCGTTTGAGTCAGCAGATGAATTTTCGGAAGGGCTTGCTGCTGTAAAACTCAACGGGAAATGGGGGTTTATTGATAAAGAAGGGAATGTGGTTATCCCGTATAAATATAAGAGTGTGATAAATGGGTTTAATTATAAACGAGCCAAGGTTGTTTTGGATGACGACAAGCTCATTACGATTGATAAAACAGGGAAGGAAAATTAATTAACATTTCCCCTTTTCTCTCACATGGTTCACCATTTAATGAATAGATACGATTAGCTAAAAATTTTTAATATGAATATCCGCCGCCATCTTCTTCTTTGTTTGCTTTTCACCGTTGTTCAACTGACCTCATCTGCTCAAAACCTGGTTGCCTGTAACGAAATTGACAAATCCACGAAAATAAAACGCTGGGGTTTTTGCGACCGTTTTTCTTCCGAAGTTATTATCAGGTGCCAGTATGATTCCACCATGGATTTTACGGAAGGGCTGGGTCGGGTAAGAATAAATGGTAAATATGGTTTTGTAGACAAGACCGGCAAGCTGGTTATTACGGCAAAATATGATGGAGCAATGGAGTTCAAAGAAGGATTTGCTCCTGTCTTTCTCGATGGCAAAGCATTTTTTATTGATAAAAAGGGGATGGATGTTTTTAAAAAAACATTTAAATCAGTTTCTTCATTCAGCTTTGGAGTATCGCTATGTGCTGGCGAAGATGGTAAAAGAGGTTTTATTGATACCAAAGGAAATATTGTAGTACCCCTTACACTGGAGGCAGCTTTTCCTTTCAGCGACCGGCTCACAGCAGTACGTTTCAACGGAGAGAAAGTATGGAAGGCTATCAATACAAAAGGCGAAGCGGTTTTTTCATTCAGTGAAAAAGTCAAATCAGTAATGGGCGGTTTCAGCGATGGTTTAGCCATGGTATATGTGGATGGCCCGGCTGGTTATAATGTTCATTATGATTTTGTAAATGAAAAAGGGGAATTCGTTTGCGATGCACCTTACGCTCTGGCCAAACCTTTTCAAAACGGCCGGGCTGTTATAGCTTATGAAAATAAGAACCGGAAATCCGGCGATTTACAATTTTATAAATATGGGCTGATAACAAAAGGCGGTCGTGAAATTGTTTCAGCAAAATATGCCTGCCTGGAAGAAAGCCCGATTCCCGGCATTTATTTTTATGGTAAAACTTCGGCTTCCCTTTCCAATTGTGAAGGCTATGGGCTGCTGGACAGCAATGGGAGAGAACTGACACTACCTAAATATTCAAGCTTTACCCGGCTTAATGACACCACGTTTTTATGCAAAGAGGCCGGCAAATATGAACCACTCAAACAGTATCTTTTGCTAACTACAGAAGGCAAAGAACTGCTTACCCTGAAGCACAAAAAGAAATATTTTCAAATAGCAGGGCCTGATACCTTATTGATTTTATATTCTGAGGCTGTTCTCACAGGTGGTGTACTGGTAACGGTGTATAATATTAAAACCGGCTTATTAAAAGAAAATACAACTCACGGCATTACCGTATTTAACAAAAAGCGATTGCTGCTTATTGACGATTGGGAGTATGCCTCTGGCACTTTAATGACAACAGATGGAAAAGTGATAATGGATAAAATCCAAACGCATACTTTCGAGAGAGATACTACTTTGAAAGCAGATATTCCTTTTATTCTTGTAAGCACCGATAGGTACACGGATTTTAAAATGTACAACCTTAATACCCGGAAAATAATGATTAATGATTACAGGTTTAAAAGCGATGATAATCCTTATTATTCCGGCCGGTTTACCGAGGGGTTATTACCAGTAAGACAAAAAGGAAAGTGGGGATTTATTGATACAGCCGGGAAAATAAAATTACCGGCCATTTATGAAAGGGCTGAAAATTTTTATGAAGGCTGGGCAGTGGTTTCAAAACGCAAAGATGAATACAGCAATTATGAGGTGTATATCAATAAGGCAGGCAAAGAAATGCCGGGCATAAAAGCATACAAGGCCAGCAATTTCAATGAAGGCTTTGCTTATTATCAAATAGATTATTCTGAGCCGGTACACTATATCAACAAAGCCGGCAAAGTAATATTCAAATCGGAGAACAGTGATTTCTGGGGCCACGGCGATTTTTCAAACGGGTTGGCTGCCGTACCCAATAAAGACGGGAAATATGGTTATATCAATACGAAAGGTGAACTGGTGATTCCTTACCAGTTTTCCATCCCGGATAAAAAGAAATATGCTTTTTATATAAAGTTTGATCATACCGGCCGGGCCCAGGTGGAAAAAGACGGAAAGAAACTTTTGATTGATATGACAGGCAAAGAAGTAAAATAATTCAACCGCCGTACGGCCTCCTCTTTCACCACTATGATCGCTTTTGCTATCCGCAAATTCAGTATTATTCTGTTAAGCAGCCTGGTATCAGGATGTATTGCCGGGACAGTTGCAGCACAACAATTCACTGCAGAAGTTTTTTCTGCTGATTCAATTTACAAGCCAGGTAACGCCGAAACTGTCCATACCAGTGCGGCAATGTATACAAAAGAATGGCTGCTTAAAAAACCGACAACAGGAGCCGGAACAATAAATAACAAGGAACACTTGTTCCGCCTCAGGTTGCTTGAAACACTCCACACCGAATTCATTTTCTGGAATGACTCCGCCATCCTGCAGGAAAGAGATTCCCTGGTTGTCCCGCGAATGAAAAGCTATTGGGCTGCCACCGGGCTTTACCCTGCTGCAAGGCAACTGCATGATTCTCTCTGGCAGGAACGCAACCCCTGGAGTGCCGCTTTTGTTTCCTGGATCATGAAAACCGCCGGGGCTGGCAATAAATTCCGGTATGCCAAAACGCATGCTGAATATATTGTATGGGCAAAAAACAATGCCCGTACAAAAAATAATTTGCCAAAGGCCTATGCAGTAAACGACCCGCAGGCCGCATGGCCGCAACCCGGCGACCTGCTTTGTAAAAACAGGAACGGGAAAAACTACACCCTGTCTTCCCTCTGCAGCACTTGCATCTCACATTGCGATATTGTACTGGAAGTGGATACATTGAACGGTATCATCACTACTATTGGCGGCAATATCAAAAACCGGGTGAATAAAACCCTGGTATATGTAAACAGGGATGGATTTATTGATAAAGACTGCCACTTCATAATCACCGATGAAAACGGTTTGTTGGTTGCCGGTGATCAGCGGGACTACTTTGCAGTAATCCGGATGAGCTGGATAAGCCAATAGCTTTGCCCCCAAAAACAATTGTACGTTCTGAATTATCATCTTTGATTTAAATTTATCTTCCCTTGCTTGTCCGGTTTGCTTTTCATACCTGTCATCCTTAGCTTTGCACGTCCCGAAAAAATCGGGATTTTTAATACGGATGAAGGTTACCGAGCATTTAGCCCGTGCAAACGGACAAACGTTGATTTCTTTTGAAATTCTGCCGCCGCTGAAGGGGAAAGGCATTAATGCGATTTATGAACACCTGGACCCGCTGATGGAGTTCAAACCCGCTTACATCAATGTTACTTATCACCGCAGCGAACACATCTTCAGGCAGCGGGCTGATGGCAGTTTTGAAAAAGTAGTGATTCGCAAACGCCCCGGCACCGAAGCCATCTGTGCCTCCATCATGAACCGTTACAATGTGGATACGGTACCGCATCTTATCTGTGGAGGATTTACTGTGCAGGATACGGAAGATGCTTTGCTTACACTCAGCTACCTCGGCATTGACAATGTGCTGGTGCTTCGCGGCGATGCACCGAGAAATGAAACTGCTTTTGTACCCGAGCCTGGCGGCCACCGCTATGCCATTGATTTGCTGAAACAGGTAGTGAACCTGAACCAGGGCATTTACCTGGAAGAGGAGCTGAAAGGAACCAACAACACCACGTTTTGTGTAGGCGTGGCCGGCTATCCCGAAAAACATTTTGAAGCGCCGAACATGCAAACCGATCTTTTGTACCTGAAGAAAAAAGTGGATGCCGGCGCCGAGTATATCGTTACGCAGATGTTTTTCGATAATAAAAAATTCTTTGAGTTTGAAAAGCTGTGCCGGGAGGCCGGCATCACTGTACCCGTCATCCCGGGTTTGAAACCTGTGACTTCGAAAAAACAACTTACATCCATACCCAGAACTTTTTATGTAGATATTCCTACCGAACTGTCAACTGAAATTTTGAAATGCAAAGACGACGCCTGTGTGGCGCAGGTAGGCACCGAGTGGCTGCTGGCACAATCAAAAGAGCTGAAGGCTGCCGGCGTGCCGGTACTGCATTACTACACGCTGGGCAAGCCGCATGTGGTGGCTAATGTGGTAAAAAACCTGTAATGAACCGGGATGAGCAGGATTTTTCGGATTGGTGAGGAAACTTTTTATTACTGCGTATAAAAGTTTATAAAGTATTTTTTGTCTATCATCAAGACCCAAAAAACCAAGCGCTTTAGATAATTTCTGCCTGGCAAATAATGAAAAGAAGAATACAGTTATTTATTAATTTCCCGGTTATCCTCTCCAATTCTTTCAATCCAGAAAATCATGGTTACTCATTAAACGTTGTTGTCAATGTTGCAGTGATCCCCGTAGCAGCCGGCACAAAGCGGCAAACGCCGCCAACGCAAAACAGCCCGGCCCGCTGGCGGCCATAGCTTAATCCAAAGCGGGTTCCGCCTTTAGAATAGCTGCCCCCGATAACGGCATAATGCGTGCCGGTTAAATCATAATTATACAAATCGCTCAGGTAAAAAATCCATTTGGGTGCAAAAGAAAATTCGGTGAGCAGCGCTGCCCAGTTGCCGCGGTCTTGCCGGGTGGCCAGGTGCTGCAGTTCAAAACGAAATGCTTTTTTCTTTGCGTATTTCCAAAGTGCATCCAGCACCACGGTGTTTGTCTTTACATCGGGCAAAGGTTCACCTTCAATCACCAGCCGGTTGTAAAACAGGTTCTGGTATAAAAGAATGGTGGAAAATTTTTCACTCCATTTTTTTCTCCATTCAAGGTTCAGGTCGTGAAAATATTCTTCGTCACCGAAGCTGAACAGGTCATCCATGTTTTTGTGGTTGCGGTAAGTGGAAAAATTCAGTGAAAACTTTGAACCGAATTTTCCGCCCAGCCCTGAGCCTTTGGGTGCGTTGTAAAACAGGTCAAGCTGCCCACCCGTTTCATTCAGTCGCTGGGCATTGTACACGTAAATATTGGTGGTAAGATAATCGTGCTGCCGGGTAAGCGCCGGTATGTAATTCACCTGCCCGATGCTTTGCGTGGCTTCCCGTTCGCTGCGGAAATCGAGGTTTTCCAGTGTGCGGAAAGTAGTGATGGCGCCGAAATTATTTTTTGCAAAAGAAAAATTGGTGAGAAAAGCCTTGCCGCTTGTGTTATCGTAGTTATTGGCATCATGCGGGTCACGTTTTTTATGTACATACTCAAGCGAAAGCGATGTGGTGCTGCCACTGATATCAAGCCGTGTTGAACTGGCATTCACCGTGGCGGGAAAATCAATCACCGGCCCGGTGTACTGCTGGTAGCGGCTTATATAGCTGAAGCCTGCAGCCACCCTGGTGGCGGGCGTCGTCTTTGAAGTTTTTGAAAAGTCAATTTCTGCATCCAATCCCCGCACATTGCTGTTGCTGTACTCAAAAATTTTTCTTTGCCTTCCGTAAACAGCCTTGATGCTCAGAAAAGGCAAAGGCGAAACATGTATGTTGGCCCCTTCCAGCGCATTGTTTATTCCAATTTGCCTGTTTTCCCACGAGCGGAATACAAGACCGCTGCCAAACTGCTCATAAAAATCTCCCACCTGTAAGGAAAAATTGTTTGCCTGGTATTTGAAATATTTATTTACCAGCTTGCCGCTGTTCAAAACAAAAGGATATCCCTGCACAGCCGGCAGGTAAGCTTCAAACTGCACACCGGCAGTAAACTGCTTGTAGCTGTAATCCAGTTTCAGGTAATTATTGGAGCCGATACGGTCTGGCGGCACCACGGCATTTATTTTTGAATCCTTATGATAAAACTGCGAGTAAGTTTCGAAACCACCGCTCAGGCGGCCATTGTTTTTTTGGGCCTGCGCAAAAAATAAAAGAACAAGCGCAGCAAAAAGCAGTTTGATTTTTTTCATACAGCCGGTAATAATTACGGTTAAAGGGTTTTCAGTTTTTCAAAAAGCTCTTCTTCATTTCCTGCCACATACCCGTTGTGCTGGTAAACTATTTTCCCGTTTTTTACAATCAGCACATGCGGCACATCATTTATGTTCAGGGCCCGTTTCAGATCACTGTTTACATCCAGGTAAATTTCAAACGGCCAGCCTTTTCCTTTTACAAATGGTTTTACCCGCTGGCTGGTTCTTGCATCGTCAATGGAAATGGCAACCAGTTTGAAAGGGGTTTCTTTTTGCCGGTCATCATATTGCCCGCTGATGGCTTCCAGTTCCTGTATGCAGGGCACACACCATGTAGCCCACAGGCTTACAATTACTGCAGTATCCGGTTTTGAACCAATGGTATTGAACAAAACTTCCTGGCCCGTAAGTGTTTTAATCTTTACAGCCGGTAAACCGGTTTGAGCAAATGAAAAGCCACTGTAGTACAGGCAAATAATTGCAATAAGGACTCTTTTCATCAGGTTGTTTATTGCCATAAATGTCGGATGAATTACGGAAAATAGCGTCTGGTATTTGATATTTTTGTTAGCTTTAATTTGCAAAACAATCGCCATCATGATGAGAAAACCTGTTTTATTATCCGCTGTGATTTTTTTAACCATCATCACAGCATTTCAGGCTTGTTCCAAAAGCCGTACTTCCGGGGGAGGAAGTACGCCGCCGCCGCCACCGCCGGCAAAATCATTAACGGTATCACTTGACAAAACGCAAATCTTCGGCGATGGTTGGGAAACAGTAACAATAACTGTGAAAGATGAAAGTAATAATGATGTTACTTCTTCCAGTTCCATTTACATCGGCAATGTGGCTCTTTCCACCAATTATTTTTTTGCCAATGTGCCGGGCAGTTATAAATTCAAAGCCACCCGGTCGGGCATCACTTCGCCAGAAGTAACGTTGACTGTTACTGACCCGGGACCTTCGCCTTTTGCCCAAAAACTTATTGTGGAAGATTACACCGGCGCCTGGTGCGGACATTGCCCCAGGGTAGGCATTAAGCTCGACAACTATGTAGCCAACGGGCATCCCAATTGCCTGGTAATTGCCAATCACGGACCTGCGGGTAGCGCTGATCCGTTTATATTTTCCAATCATGGCACGCTGGCCAATACATTTGCTGTTACCGGTTATCCTTCCGTATGGATTGATCGTGATTTTAAGTGGAATGAAGACCTGGCACAGCTTGATGCGCAGTTTACCAACCGGCGGCCGCCGCTGGGTATCGGTTTTCAAACATCGCTTTCAGGCAATATGATTACTGCCAAAGTGAGAGTGAAGTTTGATGTGACTACGGCAGTAAACCTGAAGCTGGTAGTGTACCTGCTGGAAGACGGCCAGGTGTACCCGCAGGTGAATTATAATTATTACAACCTGCCCAACCCTATTCAGAATTATGTGCACAATGGTATCTTGCGCCGCACCGCCACTGATTTGTTTGGCGATGATATTCCGGCTGCCAGCCAAACCAAGGGAACCATTTATGAAAAAACATTATTGGTTGACGCCACCGGGTTTAACATCAGCAACTGCAGGTTGGTTGCATTTGTGGTGCAGGGACCCAATAACCAAAACCGTAAAGAAAAAGTGGTGCTGAATGCGCAAACTGTACGGGCTGGTGAGAATAAAGATTTTGATTAAAAGAATTATACATGATTAATGAGTACCCCCGGCCACCCCGGGGTTTTTTATTTTACAATATTTTTCAATGTGGCTTCGTTCACCTTCACACTGTATTTTTTTCTCAGTTCGCCAGTCCAGGTTTTGTCTATTTCATCCTGGTAATCGTTAATCACATCGCCGCGGGCCTCAGAAAATGATTTTTGCGACGGCTGGCTGTAGATATTAATAATATAAGCCAGGGTGGCGCTGTTGTCGTCTTTGTTTTTCATCACCGCTGTTATCAGTCCTGCTTTTGCAGTGGCTTTTTGCGCCCCGGGTATTTTTGTTATTTCAAACCGCCCCGAATCGATCGTGGCCTTATCGCTGTAATTTTCCATAATCGTTCGCCACGCTGCCGGGTTTTTGAGCAATGTTGCTTTCAGTGATTGCGCAGTGGGCTCGTCACTGCAATAAAAAATTACAGCATCGGCGCTGTATGTCCATTTATAGTTTGCTTTATGGCGGTTAAAATATTCCAGCTGCCCCGCGGTATCAGCCTGCGCCTTCGACCATACTTCACGCATCATGATATCGAAAAACAAATTGCCTTCTTTCAGCTCCTTCATCTGCAGCGCAAACTCTTCATTGAAATCTTCCAGGTGGTCGCGGTAATATTCAATAGCGGCCAGTTGTTTGAATTCTTCCGCCAGTTGCGCTGTCGGCTTAGATCCGCTACCGTCAGCTTTAAATCGGTTCGACTGGGCATAAAAAATAAAATCGGCAACCTGCTTTGTGGTATTGCCCATAGTGAAAAACACATCGCTGTTGCTGATGCCGTTGCCGGCGGGCACTGTTTTATTGTTCAGCGTACTGTCCACAAAAACCTGAAACTGCTGCGGGTCAAAGTTGCTCATTTTAAAACCCGCCTTATCCATAATTTTTTTATACAGAATTTCTTTGGCGGTATTCACCCGGGCATCTTTTTCCACCTGCAGGCGCATCAGTTCGAGATTCTTTTTGTCTTTTATGGCCGGCGGCGGTGTAAGTGAAATCCGCTTTACTATGTGATAACCATGTTTTGTAAGAAAGGGTTTGCTGATGGCGCCGGTTTTTGCCAATCCGAATACGATATTTTCAAATGCCGGATCATAAGTGGCAACACCAAATTCGGGCATCACACCGCCGGAAGCAGCCGAAATATTATCGTTGCTGAAAGCCTGTGCCAGTTTTGCAAAGTCATCGCCTTTCAGCAAACGCTGATAGAGCGAATCGGCCAGCGATGCATATTTTATTTTTGCCAGGCTGTCGCTGCCCGGCGGTATCACCAGCAGTATCTGTGCCGCCTTCATTTTACCAATCGCTTTTCTTTCTCCCGCATTTTTAAAAATATGATAGCCGGAATTGGATTTGTATGGCGCAGAAAATTTTCCCGGCGCCAGGCTGTAAATAATATTTTCGTACTGATAGGGCAGCGAGAAAACAGTGATATAACCAAGATGACCTTTGTTTTCGGCCACGGAAGGATCGGCGGAATATTTCAGCGCCGTTTCATCAAAGCTTTTACCTGTCATCAGCGCCATGTAAGCTTCCTGCGCTTTCAGTTTTGCAACGGCCGAGTCGGAAAAACCGGGTCGTACACTGTACGGGATAAAGATGTGCTGCACATTGATGTCTTTCTGGCTCCGGTCAAACGCTTCGTTCACCAGCTTGTCCATGCTTTCATTATCTGCCATGTAGTTTTCCAGCACCTGGTTGCGCAGCGCAGCAAATTCCTCGATGAAAACCGGCAGCGTATCGTAGCCACGCACCAGCGCTTCGTGGGTTTTCAGTTTGGAGTTGATGTAGAGGTCCAGGTATTCCCGCATCTTTTTTTCTTTGTTCACCACCGGAGCGGGATGCACTTTGTTGAAGGCACGCAGGTATTCATTTGCCGGGATATCTTTTCCCGCATAGGAAAAAATTGTTTGTGCCTGGAACGAAAACGGGGAAACCAAAAAAAGCAGCAGCAGTGATTGTGATTTCATACAAAACTATTTTTGTTACCGGCCTTTCAGTTTGTAGTCAAGCACTTTATCTATCTGCTCAAAAGGAATTTTTTTGGCCAGTATCTTTTTGTCTTTGTCAAGCAAATATAAGGTAGGCACCACCTGCACATCATACAGCTGAAAATAACTGGGGATGTTGCTGCTCACCCTTGCCTCGTTGGCAGCTTTGGAATAGTACACATGCTCCCAGCCTTCCAGTTTTTTTTCATGGATAAACTGCAGCCAGTCTTTTGCTGTGCCCTCGGTTTCTTTTGCCACGGAATAAATTTTTACTTGCAGCGCCTCCCATTTAGCCCGGTAAATGGAATCAATCTGCGGCAGGGTTTCCTTGCAGTGCCCGCAGGTGGGGTCCCAAAACAGCACTACGGTGTAAGGGCTGCTGATGGAAAACAGCTTTCTGATTTTTCCCGTGCTGTCGGGCAGCTCAATATCGGCGGCCTGTGTGCCAAACAGGTTTGCCATCATACTGTACGCCCGGTCGAAAATGGTTTTCTTTCCTTTCTCAGTGAGCCAGGGATAATTCTTTTGCGAAAAATAATTTTCAAACAGGTAAATGAAAACCCGGTCTTCCCACATGTACTGGGGATTGAGGTAGCGGTTCACAAATTTTACCAAAAGAAAACGGGTCATCTCATCGCTGGCTGTGGCATAGCCCAGCATCCAGTTCAGTTCTTTGATTACCGAGTCGGGGTCGGGATACACCAGCCGTTCCAGGTATTCATCGAGCTTTTCTTCAAAGAAAGAAGTACGCACCAGGCGTTCGTCAAAAAACCAGGCTCCGTCCCAGTAGTGATCTTTATAATAGCGGAAGGCAAAGGTTGAATCATACTTGCCGCCGGGATGCTGTCCGGCGGGAGGCACTTCCGGGTTTTTCATGGCATTTAATAAAACGCTGATGGTGGCATCAGGATTATTTGTGATAAGGTTATGCCGGTACTGCTGAATGTCCTTGTCAGCTTTGTTGATGATGTCTTTCCATTTGGCGGAATCGGCAGCGGTTTTTGATGCGGCCAGGTGTTTTTTGGCAGTTTCAATTTCACTTCCTTTACCGGCGGTGAATTGCTGGTATTGCAAAAACAAATCATTATCCGGCGAGCCCTGGAATTTGATGCTGCTGATAAGGCCGGCCGTATCGGCTGATACAGAAAACTTCTGTTCTTTATCAATGAGTATTTCGAAATAACCCGACTTGTCGGGAAAGCCGATAAGGTAAACTCCTTTTTCCGGTTTTTTGGCTCGTTTGAAAATGCCCGTGCTGTTTTCATCCAGCATCACCGAGTCAATAATGGGTTTTTGCCGGCCGTAATGATAGCCGAGAAAAATCCATTGTTTTTTGAAAGGCTTAAAGGTGACCTTGAGTTCAAATTCATTTTGCTGGGCAAAAACGAAGCCCGGGAGTAAAAACAGCGCTGCTAAAAATCGCTTCATGGAGTAATGATAATAAAAGGTAAAGTTATTCAAAAACCGCTACCGGCGGTTAGAAAGATGTAATTGGGTTGTTAGGTGTTGTATGGATAAAATCCAGATGTATTGAAAAGAGGCTGTCTTAAAAAATAAAGGCAGCCTCTTTTTTACAGAAATTTCTATATGAATTTTACCTGCGAATGATCAGTGGCTTTCTTACGTGTTGCGTATCATCAGAGAGATCTAGGTAGTAAATATCTGGCGGTAAATCCCAAACATTAATTGTTGTTTTTTTATTCCCTTTTCCGGGCCTTATTACTTTTCTTACTACTCCCAGTCTGTCTATCACTCTTATCTGTGTTATTTCTTTCAGAGTAATTTGTGTTGTGGACATTTTATCTTTAGAATCAGTGATCCGTAAATCTTCAAGTATAATTGTAACTTGTGATGATGCCGGATTTGGATAAAGATTGACATTCGATGCCATGCGACCACTACAAATAGGACTGTAGTTACCCCCATAAATAGGAGTAGTAATGCCGCATGAAGATTCGGCTATCACATATAGCCCCTCACCATCAAAAACACAAGGCCAATTATAAGTCTGCAGAAATGTTCCGTAAGTAGTCTCAATCAGTTCACCATTGACATACCATCTATAGGCTTGGGCATCGGGAAATGCTGGGCTCACTTCTGCTATAAGTGGTTCACCAGTCATAGGTGTTGAATAAATCCAAGTTATAGACGCATCCCAAGATGAACAAGGACAGAAAGTAAAAGGCTCGATTGAACAACCTGCACCAGCTGATGCAGAAATATTCCCACTTGAACCGCTTGGAGAGGTTATAACCACCGGATTTGCTTGTGAAGTATATGGACTACTATTGCCGTTTACCAAGAGTCCATTATCAGTAAACCAGGTAATTGATGTACCGGCAGGAATACTTGCATTACCAAGAGTTATTTGGCTGCAATCCTGACCAAATGTTGGATAAATATCATAGGTTTGATTTACATAAACAGTACCAACACCTACGGCGTACCAAGCATTTGTAACCTGAACAAGTTCATTTGAACAATTTCCAAACAATTCTGTTGCTGCTTGAATACTTATTGTTCTTGCCATTGCGTAATCGGCGCCTGAATTCAAAAGCTGTTCTGTTCTATAAGCAATTCTAGCAGCATTATTAATTCCTATTCCGTCAACATTAAAATTATTACCTAAATCGTTCGTTCCAGATCCTCCATCGGATAATAAAAAATACCAATAATTAAGAACGCCAGATCTAAAATGTGGGTCACTGCTTGAAGCCCAAAAATTTCCATTATATGTATCGGGAGATGATTGGAGCCATCCTGCATTCGGGTTACTCATGCTCCTTAAAAAGAAAGGGGGAACCTGCCAAGTTTCTTCGCCGATTAACCATCTTTGTTTGTTAGGGTCTGTCCAAGCTTCTACGGTTGCACCCCAGATATCACTAAATCCTTCGTTCAAGGCGCCTGATTCTGCTGTTCCATATGTAAGATTACTTGTAAATTGACAAACACCATGCGCAAATTCATGCGCAACAATATCCAATGAAACTAATGGTGAAGAAATAAATTGTCCATCTGCAAATTCTAAAACATGAAGTTGGTTATGCCAAATAGCATTATCTTGACCGATTGCCGCTGGAAAAGTAACATGAACATAACAATTCACTGTTGCTCCGGCATTATTATAACTATTGCGATTGTGAACTGTTCTCCAGTAATCCAGAATATTTTCAACAGCCCATTTTACATCTATAGCGGCAATGTTATTGCCATGTTCAGCCTGTGTCCAATTATTATCATTGTCAATAAAATCTACAGCAGCTCCAGTATTCTCAAAATCATTGATGCCTTGCATATTCAATATGTTTACATTCACATTATTTCTAACTTCTCTTAGTCGTACCGTAGTTGGATTTACTCTATCGGCGACAATATTCCTGTTACCTGAATATAGGGTGGCGCCAGTGCCGGCTTCGTTTGTGGTACAAACTGATGATTCGTAGTCAAGAATTTCTCCATCTTCACCGCTTATTACTATTATCGAATATTTTGAAATGTTTGTGCTTATTTCATAAGCATATCTGTAACGTTTATCATTTATAATTGCATCAAAACTTAAAACTTTTGTAGCTCCGGGGGTTTTTATATCTATATCAATGCCTACTGAAATTTTTTCTTTAATGAACTTAATGGCATTTGCTTTTGCCTGATCTTCAGTTATTAATTTTTTGTTCTCAATGTCGGCTATATTACCATAATGACCGTTTAGATATTCAATTATGTTATTTTTTGTGTGAACAACAAAGTCGGCATACCGAACTTTGTAACTATTATAGTATTGCTGATAAGAAGTATGCACGAATCCCATGTCATCAGAAAAGGATCTTACTATCCTGTATTCACAACTATTGCAATTATTTAATTGCTTTAATACCACTTCTGGTTTATCAGTTGGCGGTTTGCTGAATGAAGCAAAAACTATGTTACTATCCTTGTCCTTCTGAATTATTTTAAAATTAAGTTGAGCCAGAAGTGCTGATCCGGAAAGCGATAGTATGAGAAATGAAAGTAACTTTTTCATTGCAATTGATTTTAGGTTGAAAGAAAATGATGTAAGCAACCTAAAACCAGAATTACTATTGCTTCGTTAAATAGCTTGATGTAGTTGTACCTATATAAGTTGAGATTAGAGTGTCACCTTTTAAACTGTTTAATATCCAGCTAACTGTCCCTACGCCGCTATAATTTATCATAAGCCAGTCGTTATTGTTGCCTGTTTTTTCATATTTAATTCTGTTTTTGGAAAAAAAGGCACCATCGTATGTTTCAGTAAGGGTGTCAGTACTCGTAATATCCCAATAACACTCGTTGCAAACGCGATAACCCATGTATCCATTTGAATAATGAATTTTCCATCGTCCCGTCATTAAGGCTCTAATTTCTGTTTCTGATTTGCTGTTCAAAGCTATTTCACGAAGGTTATCATTATCTTTCTTACAGCTTGCTTGTAGATAAAGAAGAGAAGAGAAAATCAATGAAAAGAGAGAAATGTATTTCATAAAACAGAACTTTTATAAGAAAAATTAATGTTTAATATTTCTGACAATTAAAAGTCAAAAAACGCTGCATTAATTGGTGGGCTATGAATGAGAATATTGATTCCTGATAAAATCATGGATGATAGGATTTCATGGTTTAAAGGTTGCTTACAATAACTAGTAAAGTAGAAAAAAAAAAACGGTTTCACCAAATTTCTGGCATACTACTTTCGTGGTATTTTGTATTTTTTTTTAGCAACTTAACTTTTAGTTTTGCGTTACATGAGAAAAAAGAAAAACATCATTCTTGAAAAAGTACTTGTGGAAGATTACGCCGCTGAAGGCAAAAGCATTGCCCGTGTGGATGGCAAGGTTGTTTTTATTGAACGTGTGGTGCCCGGCGATGTGGCAGATGTGCGGCTGTTTAAAAACAAAAAAGACTGGGCCGAGGGTTATCCGTTGCAGTTTCATGCTTATTCAAACGAAAGAGTGGAGCCCTTCTGTACCCACTTTGGCGTTTGCGGCGGCTGCCAGTGGCAGATGCTGCCTTATGAAAAGCAGCTTTTTTATAAACGGCAGCAGGTAGAAGACAACCTGAAGCGGATTGGAAAAGTTGAACTGCCTGATACCGACCCGTCGGTACCTCCCGTGCTCGGCGCTGAAGAAACTATTTTTTACCGCAATAAGCTTGAATACACTTTCAGCTCAAAAAGATTTATTCCGGCCCCCTCTAACTCCCCCGAAGGGGGAGAATTGCATACACACAAAACTCCGCTTGATGAAAGCGCTGATATGATAAAAAACATTTCATCAGGCGAGGGCTGTGTGCAGGTGGCCTCC
>Ga0114944_1000062_pt1 | contig 25885 bp, 17 predicted proteins | sample OV2TP2_FD_89582 | JGI IMG/M metagenome (GOLD analysis project Ga0114944, IMG submission 89582) | Hot spring microbial communities from Beatty, Nevada to study Microbial Dark Matter (Phase II) - OV2 TP2 | ecosystem: Environmental > Aquatic > Thermal springs > Hot (42-90C) | place: USA: Beatty... | reverse complement strand
GTTCTGCCTGCGAAGGGGGTGGTTGTAGCCACTAAAAAGAAACTCCAAAAGAAGCGCAAACGGCTTTAACTTCCGAATCTTATATCAGATCTCCCCCCCTGGTTCAGGGGGGAACTTCCGCTACTTGCTACGACAGGTATTCACGTTTTTTATCTGAATACCCTCACTTCCTCCCCAAATTGTCAACCTCAATTCCTGTCAAAACGCGCCACCCTGAGACAATTCCGGTGCAGAAGCAATTGGCCCAAGCCGTCGAGGAACCGCAGTTGCGTGAGGCCGCAGCCCGTTTGTGGTATTGGCGGGAAGCGATGGCGTTGGCGCACGGCCAAAAGCGTGTCCACTTGGCGCAGCTGGTGGTGATAGCGCAGGTGGTGTGTCAACTCCACTGTATACGACACTCCTCGCCGTGCTGACTTCATAAAGCGCGGAGGTTGGCCACAGGATTCATATTGGCCGCTTTCCAGGCTGGGTAAAGAGAAGTGAGGGTATTGAGGAGAAGAAGCGCGACAGTGGCCACTCCAGCATGACTGGTGACGAACTTCGGATACACCACACTTGTCATGCCAGGGACTCGTCCTAAAGACCGTATATATGATGAGAAATCAATGCCTTGCATGCCATAATGCACAGTCAGGAGGGCTCCCCCTACCAGCCCTGCAAGGACTCCACACAGTACGACAGTGCTCGATTCATACACAACTAACCGCACTATTTGTGAAGGACTGGTCCCTAGAGCCACTAACGTACCGATCTCGCGCTTACGTTCCATTACAGACATGAGAATCGCATTCATGCTCCCTAGTGCTGTAACGCCGAAAGCTATCGTTAATATGATGGCAAAGACCGCTTGCGACATGGCTAGAATTTGCTCAGTCTCCGGCAGCAAAGCTTCCCACGCAATTGCCTCCAGATCAGTACCGTCAAGGTCCTTATTGACAGCTTGCAATAGGGCAGGCGCGTCCTTACGATCTTCTAAGCGTACGACAAACACCGAGACCTCATTGCTTAACCCCAACAGCCTTGCAGCTGCCGGGTACGATATGAAAGCGAGATGGGCATCGAAAGCCTCGCTGCCAGTCTCAAAAATTCCACGCAGGCGATAGGCACCTGCAACGAGATTCCCCTCGGCATCTTGACTGGTCACTACCACTTTTCCATGCAAGTTCACCTGTAATCGTTTTGCCAGCTCCCGGCCTAGGATTATGCCATTGTCATCCCCCGGCTCCAGATATTTTCCATCCTTGATGACTTTCTTTAAAAAAGTAACGTGCTCTTCACGGCTTGGTTCAATGCCTAAAAGGCGGATGCCTTGTGAGGATTCGGCTGTGCTCACGATTGCTGCAATATCAACTCGCCACGTAAACCAGTTCTTAAACGCCGTATGTTGTAGTAAGCGCTCGACGGCTTGCGGATTATCAACTAATTGATCCACAGTGGGTTCACGACGATAAAAGTCGGTTTTCCCGACCTGTATGTGGCCCGTAAGGTAGCCAGTTGAGTTATCGACAATTTGCGCAAAGAAACCATCAAGCAGCGCATAGAGAAAAATCATAGATGCAATGCCGAGAGCGCTGGCGGAAGCAATGAGCAAAGAGCGGCCGGGATTACGGGCCACATTGCGCCAGGCAATATACCAAAATATCCATTTGCTGCCACGAGTAGCCATACTGGCCTGGTGTCCTGGTATATTTTTAGGGATTTGTTGAAGATTGCGTAGCGTCTCTACAGGAGACAAACGAGATACTTTCAGGGCTGGATACAGCGTTGCAAGCAAGACGACGCAGAGAATCAGGCCGCTAACAAATACCATAACGCCTGGTGTTAGCGTTGGATGGACGGTGACCGCATGGGCTGGGAAGGCTTCCAGTCCGTGGCTAATCATGGAAAGATCGATGCCTTTGTGATACAAGTAGGCGACAGGTAGCAGAGCCAAAAGACATCCCAATGGAAGGCCAATTGCTCCGAGTAAAAGCCCTTCCAAGAGAACTAGATATAAGAGGCGGCTCGGAGAGGCCCCAAGTGCCAATATAAGACCCCATTCTGGAGTCCGCTCAAGTACAGACATCAGCATCGTGTTGGTCACCCCGATCGCAACTAAAGTCAGGATAATGGCTAATGGCAGATAGGAGAAAGCTTCATGGAAAGCCACAGATTGGGCTACTGATGGCAGTAAAGCTTCCCACGTTCTCAGATCATATTTGTGGTCATACTTTATTTTCAGTCTATCGGCTATTGCACCGAAATTGTCATACTGATGGGTAAGAATAGCCAGTCCTGTTAACTGACCTCTCAGTTCGAAAAGCTCCTGAGCTGCAACAAGTGGAATCAGACAAAAAACACTATCTATATCATGGTTGTACGTGTTAAATATGCCAACCACTCTAAACTTTCCCACGGCCAAAGAGCCATCTGCTGACTCGCCTACAAGTATAATTTCTTCCTCAAGTGCGACATTAAGCTGCTTAGCAACAGTCTGACTTAACAAAACAGCATGCCTATCTTCAGAGTTCAAATAACGGCCCGTTGTTATAACCGATTGCAGTTTCGTTACCTTACTTTCAACTCGAGGGTCAATCCCTAAGACGACAATGCCTCGTAATTGGTTTGCGTAACTAATTAAGACGAGACCTTCTACCCTTGGAGCGATAGCTTTGACTGCGGGTTCTTGGGCTAATCCCGTTGTTATGTCTGCAAGGTCACGGAGGGTATGGAGAAATCCTGGCTGTGCAAAAAAACCTTTCGCACTCAGCTGCAGGTGACCGGTCAAATAACCAGTGGAGGAGTCTATCGCTTGCCGGTTGCTGCCGGCCAGGACAGACCACACCAGTAATACGGCAGCCAGGCTAAAGGTGATCGTGCCTACGGTAATCAGGGTGCGACGGCGATTCCGCAAGACATTGCGCCAGGCGAGAATGACAATCGGGGGCATCCTGTAGGGCTCCTCTTACGGACCTTCTCAAAAGCCGACTGTGTCTCCAGAACTGACACCACTCATCCACATGACCCCGCACGCCTCACTTTTGAGCCTTGCCCGTTCGTGCTGATGCCGCTGCTACTCATGACCATTCTGGAGATACACCCCAATGATCTGCCCATCTTTGAGACGAATCACCCGTTGTGCTCGTTCCATGACCATGGGGTCATGCGTAGAAAAGATAAACGTGATACCTTTGCGTTCGTTGAGGCTGCGCAATAGTTCTATAATCGAAGCTCCTGTTTCGGAATCGAGATTGGCTGTTGGTTCATCGGCGAGTACCAATTGAGGTTCAGAAACGATCGCCCTGGCTACAGCCACTCGCTGCTGTTGTCCTCCCGAGAGTTCGGCTGGACGACGATGAGCGAGACCACCGAGCCCCACTTCTTCCAAGATGACCAGGGCTCTTCGGGCACGCTCTTTGGCGTGTATTTTCTGCAGTAACATCACAAATTCTACATTTTCTTGAGCTGTCAGAACGGGAATGAGATTGTAATCCTGGAAGATGAAGCCGATCTCATACAGTCTCAGTTTTGTCAGTTGATGTTTTGATAAGGAGCCAATATCTTTACCGTTAAGATAAATGAGCCCGGCTGTTGGTTTATCTAGACCTCCAATCAGGTTAAGCAAAGTTGTTTTTCCAGATCCTGATGGACCAACTAAAGCTGTAAATTCCCCCTGCTCAAAAACAAGCTCGATGTTTCGTAAGGCAGGTACGGAGACGGCATTCGTTTCGTATATCTTTGATAGGTTATGCACTGCGAGTAATGCCATAGAATGAACCTCTGCCGCTGTTATTTGGCCGGAAACGGCTCGGCCACTGTGGACCTCTCTGGGTGAGCACTGTCATCCACGCAGCCCGAGTCGCACTGAGAGCAAGACTATCGAGCGCGCGAGTGCTCGTCTGTAAGAGGAGAGTGTCAAGACTCCACCGAGCTGCGTATGACACTGACTGACAATGCCATCGCGGGTAAGCAGAGAACGAGAGAGGATTTCATGCCGATCACAATATAGTCGCTCCAGGTTATCGGACGCTCTTTAAATTTTGCAGCGTAAATATCCTCTCGTCGATTGGAATATCGAATTCTATATACTCATACTTAATGACAGTAAACCCTTTATCTACTTTTACAGGTCTTAATTCCCATCGTGTAGGGAATTTCCTGTCATTGAATTCCTTTATTTCTTCAAATATTAGCGTCTTTACTAATTCGTTAGACTCTCCCCAATATTCTTGCTTAATTGGAACATAATCATGTGTTCTGACAAAAAACACTAATTTCCCCCATACTACTGGTGCTTCTGGTTTAGGAAGAGATTCAATCTTATAAACTTGTTGTCTATCGACTTTCTCAACTCCTATCACTCGGTGCTCATAGTCATGTAATATGCTGGTTGCTTTAAGCATGTCATCATTGGTCACGTCACTCCCCATCCAGTTCTGCCCCATCATAGAGGGGGCAATCTTGATGACTTTTTCTACACTGGGAAGATAGTTCCACATTCCTGCCCCAATGCGCAGCGAACCCACTCCTGCTTCTTTGAGTGGGGACTGTATACGCACGAAAGAATGCTCCCTTCCCTTCTCCCAGATTTCCATGCGCAGGGTTCGTTGCCAATTAGGCCTGACTACCGTCATTTCTATGATCCCATGTTTGCTGTCGCCATGTAACAGCCAGTCAACTTTCCGCATGATCTCAAGTCCATCCAAGGACGACTGAGTACCTGATGGACTGGCAACGCATAACACCATCAACAATGACATAGAACAGACGAAACGGCAGGCTGGCGATTGGTTCATAATCCCTCTTGGAGCAGGAAAATCTTAGCAACCTAGCTAGCTTTGTCTCATTTTCTATTAAGAGTCCATTGCATTTTTGTAACTCGACTAGTTTCAATAATCAGATAAATAAACAACACATACAATGGAATTGATACGACATAGAGAAAGATATATTGAATCACATTACCACGCCAGGCACCGTTAAGTATCGTATAGTAAGTAAATAACATACTGCCGTACACGTAGGTTGTCAGTGATACGAGACCTACCAAAAGCGACCAGTGTTTCCTTAAAAAAAAAGCGCCAATAAAGAAAAATGAAACGCATGCAACAGCGGTATCGGTTAGGGCTATGCCCGTCAAAGCCACTGCCATTTGTTTCTGCCACCCTGCCTCGGGTGGAGGTGGAAAGGAAGACAGAGTAATGAGATCCAGAAAATATACTGTATTGAGAAGAAGATGGAAAAACTGGAAAATACCATAGTAACTAACTAACAGCTTATACCAGTTATTGTTGAACACATGCATGAGCTGACCGTCCGCGCGAATGAAAAGCGGTTTTTGAGAATGGCCTGTGAGTATGAACGGAACAGATATGCAGTGCAGCGCATATCTGTTCCATTGCTACTCAGACCCGGATACCCTGTGGAGGCGTTTGTCAAGAGGGTGACCCCCTTTCCGCAACGGAGGACTAAAAGAATGCCACATTTTTGCTGTTATGCCCGCCCTCCCCCACCTGATATGTGCGCCCGAGTGCATGGGTGGCCAGCAGCAAACCATCACTTACCTGCCGAAGAACCATTGGATGCGGAAGTAATACACGTTCTGCAGGCGGTCAAAAAGACTGCCTTTCCGACCATAAAAGAACATACCACCGAAAGACAAATCTACATTTTGACTGACATTATAAGCAATTTCAGGATTTAAAAAGAACCCGCGATTTTCGACTGCATAAATCAAGTAAGTATTGCTACGAAGCAACGGAGTAATATCATAGCTCCCTAAGATTCCTAAATTGTTGCGGGCCAGGTCAAGCGGATCAGGAACTACCGTACCATTCATATCCAACGGTTGCTCTTTCACTGAGAAGAGACCATTATAGTAGTACTCCAATACTAGTTGAAAACTATTTTTAAAAGTATAATCTCCTCCCAAGGTAAATCGGAAAAAATTTGGCCTGTCAGGACTGACTGTGTAGGTTCCCTCTGTTCTCAGCCCAGCACCAGCAAAATTTCTTGCCACATCAACACCAAGGACATAATCTCTTTTGAATTTTCCTACTGAAACAGAAAAATCGTGCTCACTGATGTTCGTAATACAACGCCCCATGAGGGTTGAGTCCCTCCATTTATCAGAGGGGATATAAGTTAGACTGGTTTGAGTCAAAGGTGCACTGTGAACCTCAAAACGCAAGGCATCTACACCTCCTCGTTCTTCTTTTTCAATACTTAATGGAGTAAAGGGATTCAATAGGTCCGTAGGACTCCAGATCTTAGAAACTCCCAGAGCGATACGCTGCCTACCTAACGTAATTTGCAAGTTATCTTTTTGGTATTGCAGATAGGCACGATATAAACGATGGCGCAAAAAAATGTCCTCGGTATCTACAATCTCAAAACCTTTAGGTGTCTGCTGTTTGAAAGCACTGAAATCCGAGGTCTGCAACGTGTTGCCGAGGACCGCTTCGAGATCGGAAATGATTTTTATAGTTAACGTTTGCTCAGATGTTCCTGTCAGTTCCAGGCGAAGACGTTGCAAGTTGCTGAAGAAGGCATTGTCCTCCAGTGAACGTGAGCCACTAGATAGATTCACATAACTACCCTTAAACGAGAAATCCCATATCTGTGGAGTCTGGCTGTCTTCTGAAACCTGGCCGGCTTTTTCACTCTGGTCCTGATGGTTTTCTGAGGCAGATATAAGACCAATACATGATAGAATGCAAGCTGTAAGGATGGTGAGTTTTAATCCTAATCCATACAATTTTTTAAAGTTCATAGACCCATGTTCAAGGGGCTGTGGCATCATATGCCACATTTCGGCTCTTTGACAATCTTTGGGCTTAAGGGGGAAGTAAGCGTTCACGTGGTCGCAGTCCGTGAGGCTTGCTCACCGGTGTCCATGTCGCGTATGATGAAGGTCCATGAACACCACACCCCCTTTCCCACCTGAGCTGTGGGAGCAGACGCCCCTTGCCGTCCGCGAGTATATCCGCACCCTCGAAGCGCGTGTTGCCGAACTGGAGGCTACGGTCCAACGATTGCTAGAACGCCTCCAGCAGGACTCCCAGAATTCCTCGCGGCCGCCGTCGAGTGATCCTCCACAAGCGTTGGCGAAACGCGCACGCCGGGGGCCGAGTGGCCGCAAGCGTGGGGGGCAACCAGGCCATCCCGGGCAGACCCGGGCGTTGGTCCCCATGGAGGAGGTGGACACTGTGGTCCCGGTCAAGCCCCAGCAGTGTCGGCGCTGTCAGCACCCATTGCAGGGCGAGGATCCCCAGCCACACCGGCATCAGGTGACCGAGGTGCCCCCCATAAAGCCGTATGTGACAGAGTATCAACTGCACCAGTTGTGCTGCCCGGCATGCGGGATGCTGACCCGCGCGGACCTGCCTGGTGGGGTGTCGCCGGGGGGCTTTGGGCCACGCGTGCACGCCATTGTGGCCCTGTGCACGGGGGCGTATCGCCTGTCGAAGCGGACGACTCAGGAGGTGATGGCCGACCTGTTGGGGCTGCCCCTGAGTCTGGGGACAATTCCGCATCTGGAACAGGCGACGGCGCAGGCCGTCGCCGTGCCGGTGGCGGACGCGCAGGCCTATGTCCGGGCGCAACGCGTCGCGCACCTCGATGAGACCGGCTGGCGGGAAGGCCACGCCCGGGCGTGGTTGTGGGTCGCCGTCACGACGTGGGTCACCGTCTTCCTGGTCCGCCTGTCGCGTGGCGCGAAGGTCGCCGAGGAGTTGCTGGGGGAGCGGTTCTGCGGCATCCTGGTGACAGACCGCTGGAGTGCCTACACGTGGTATCCCACCCGGTGGCGGCAAATCTGCTGGGCGCATCTGCTGCGCGACTTTGAAGCCATGATCGAGCGTGGAGGCCGGTCGCAGGAGGTGGGGGAGGCCCTGCGGGAGCAGGCCCGGCAGATGTTTCATGCGTGGCATCGCGTCCGCGATGGAACCCTGCCACACGCCGAATTCCGTGTCCTGATGCGGCCGATTCGGCGGCAGGTGGCGCGGCTGCTCAAGGCCGGTCAGACCTGTGGCGTGGCCAAAACTGAGGGCGTGTGTCGCGAAATGCTCAAAGTGTATGACGCCCTGTGGACCTTTGTGCGCGTGGAAGGCGTGGAGCCCACAAATAATACGGCCGAGCGCGCCATCCGCCCGGGGGTGTTGTGGCGTAAAGGCAGTTTTGGGACGCAGAGCGCCCAGGGCTCGCGGTTTGTCGAGGCCATGATGACGGTGGTAGCCACACTCAAGCAGCAGCATCGCAATGTCCTTGCCTATCTGACTGACGCATGCCAGGCCGCGTACACGGGGCTGCCTGCACCATCACTCCTCCCGTGTCGCCCTGAGGCTGAAGAAGACCTCCCGACCGCAGCATAACGTGTGCCACCTGAACGGTTACAGGGGGAAAAGCCATCTCCGAGGCAAATTCCATCAAGTCCACTACCGTCAATTTTCCTCCAGTTGCGGCTGGAGGGCCAGCTTGCGCATGTGGCGGCCATAAACCAGTTCGAAGGCTGGCGAAGCCATCAGCGTCGTCAACACCGCCATCAGCACCATCACAGAAAACAGTGCCGGCTGAATCACGCCTTTCTGCAAACCGATGTTAAGGATGATCAACTCCATCAAGCCACGGGCATTCATGAGAGTGCCGACAGCCATGGCTGTGCGGTTGTCCTCGCCGTTCAGTCGCGCCGCTGCCCAACAGGCGCCGAATTTTCCGAGGCACGAGGCCGCCAGCACAGCAAGCGCGATGAGAAGCAGTGGCATGTTGTTGACCATGTCCAGGTGCGTGTTCAGTCCGGAGAAGGTGAAGAACATCGGCAGCAGAAACACGACGGCAAACGGCTCGAGCTGCCGCTGCAACTCGCGAGTAAACAATCCCCGCGGCATGGCAACGCCGAGCAGAAAACCACCAAACACCGCATGAATGCCAATGGCGTCCGTGAACCATACCGCCAACGTGAAGAACATCAGCGGCATTGCGAACAACTGTGGTGTCAGTTTCCCGGCGCGTTCCGTGGCGGTGCCCAGGGGCGCGAGAAGTTTGCGCCCGATGGTCAGTATGAACACTGCATAAGCCACGCCGCCGGCAATCGCTTTCGCAGCGACTGCCGTTTCACCACCAAAACTTGCAAGCACTATAGCCAATACGCACCAGGCCGCAGCGTCGTCAATAGCTCCCGCGGCCAACGCGAGCGTCCCCAGTGCTGTGCCTGTGAGACCACGCTCGTAAATGATCCGCGCTAGCATGGGAAAAGCGGTAATCGCCATCGCTGCGCCCAGGAACAGCACGGCCTCGAAACGGGTCACCTTTTCTGCAAACAGGCCGGGCACATGGATCAGCCACCAGGCGAGCAGCCCTCCCAGCAGAAACGGCGCAAGCATTCCTGAGATCGACACTGCTGCCGCACTGCGCACGCGACTGCGGAACAGCTCCGTCTTGAACTCCACGCCCACGAGGAACATGTAGAGGCCCACTCCGAGCTGTGCACCGACAAACAGCACCTTGAGCGAGTCTTGAGGAAAAATCCTTTGCTGAAGCTCTGGCCAGAACAGACCAAACAGAGACGGACCCATCAGCACTCCAGCAATCATTTCACCGACCACCTGCGGCTGACCGAAGCGTCTGGCGACCAAACCGACCAGACGACAGACTGCGAGAATAAAAAACATTTGCAGAAAGAACGCGATGGAAAGTTGGGCAGCAGTCATAAAACACACGAATTTTGTCGCACATTTTCTCCGGAGACGCAAGCAGGCCGGCTCGCCTGGAGATTAGGCCGCCAGGGAAGAGCCCTGTTTCGTGGACGTTGGGCTCTGTTCCCCCTCCGCTGCCGCCATTTGTCCCTTCCGGAGCATATACCCGAGCTCGACTCGCCCACTGCGAACTGTACCAACACCACTGGCGCAGACAAGGCGCACACCACGGCCGCCATGGGTGTAGCGGTCGAGTCTTTATTCCGCAAGTGCATGCACATTGACCTCGGCTTCCTCAACGGTCACCATCTGTTGTAATAACTGTGTCGCTACCTCGGCTAGCGTAGGCCCCTGTGACAGGAACATCATGCTGACGTTGACACCCGCATGTGCTTCGATGGTATTGTCGAGTTCCGCCATCATGAGCGAATCCAGGCCAAGTTGATCAAGCCGGACGCGCGCATCCAGACGTGCCACCGGCATGCGCAAAATCTGGGCCGCCTGTGCGAGGACGAAGGCCTCGGCAATAGCCTGTCGTTCGGCAGATGGAGCGGCCTGCAGCTTGGCCTGGAGTGAGATGGCGTGTTCTCTCTCTGCGTGTGCACCATTGGCTCCAAGCACTGGACGATAACGGGGCTGACCAGCTGCAGGCACGTTATGCAGGGCCCATTGCTGCCAGTCTACGTCCATCACGCCCACTTGCACGTTCTCCTGTTGGAGAACCAGTTCTAGTGCCGCTAACGCCTGCGGCAGCGGCAGCGAACGGATACCCAGCCGTTGCATATGGTGTGCCACTGCTGAGTTACGCGCTACCATGCCGACTTCGCCGATGGCACCCCAGTTGACGCTGGTAGCGGGCAGTGCCTGCGCGCGACGATAGTGCACCAGCCCATCCAAAAAGGCGTTGGCAGCGACGTAGTTACCCTGGCCCGCATTGCCAATCAAGGCGGAAATCGATGAGAAACAGACAAAGAAATCGAGCGCGAGATCGACGGTCGCCTTGTGCAGATGCCAGGCACCTAGAGCCTTTGGCGCCATGACCCGTACCAGACGTACACGATCCAGATGTGCTAGCATAGCGTCGTCCAGCACCGCGGCCGCATGTACGACCCCTTTCAACGGTGGCATCTGGGCCTGGATCTGCGTCATCAGTTGTGTCATTTGTGCGGCATCAGCGACGTCGACGCACGCTGTCAGGACCTGTACGCCCTGTTGCGCGAAGTTGCACAACGCCTCCTGTGCCTCTGGGGTCGCTGGGCCATGACGGCTCACCAGGATCAGGTGGCGGCCACCCTGCTGCACGAGCCATTTGGCGACTGCTAAACCAAAGCCGCCAAAGCCACCAGTGATCAGATAGCTGCTCTCACCGTTAATGACACATGTGCACCGTACTTGTGGATGCACTGGCACTGCACTATCAGCCATCTGCACGACCACTTTGCCCATGTGTCTGGCCTGCGCCATGTGGCGAAAGGCATCGGCAATCTGCGCCGCGGGGAACGTGGTCACCGGCAGGGCGCGGAGGATGCCCTGCTGGAATAACGTGTATATCTCCTCCATCAAGGGGACAATCAGTTGAGGGCGGTCAACCAGCACGCGATCGAGGTCGACGGCGGCAAAGGTGAGGTTGTGGTCGAACGCCCGCATCGCCAGCTTGCTGTTGGCGCTGATGTCACGCTTGCCGATTTCAATAAAGCGGCCATAGGGGGCCAGCAACTCGAAGCTCTTGAGCAGGGCCTCGCCCGAGAGAGCATTGAGCACGACATCTACGCCCTCACCCTGCGTCGCAGTGCGAAAGTCGTCTACAAACCCTAATGACCGTGAGTCGGCGACGTGCTGTATACCTAATGAGCGCAGATAATCGCGCTTTGCCTCGGAACCAGCGGTGGCAAAGATTTCAGCGCCCACCCACTGCGCAATCTGCACTGCGGCTAGCCCCACGCCACCAGTCGCACTGTGGATAAGGACACGCTCGCCGGGTTGCAGTCGTGCCATCTTACACAGACTGTAATAGGCAGTAACGAAGTTCAGAAAACAGACACTCTCCGCAAAGCAGAGCCCAGTCGGTTTTGTCACCACTAGGCGGGCTGGTACAGTCGTGAAGGAACGGAACGCACCGCCACTTTCAAGCGACACCACTGCGTCGCCAACCTGGAAGCGCTCTACTCCCGCGCCCACAGCCGTCACAACTCCCGCGCACTCAAAGCCCAGCTCTGTACCGAAGAAGGTGCCCTCCAGATACTCGTCTGGCAACATATCGAGCACCTTCATAATATCTTTGAAGTTGAGTGCAGCAGCGTGTACTCGCATTTCGATCTCGCCAGCACCGGGTGGATGGCGCTCTGTCTCCTGGAATTCCAGGCTGTCGATCACCCCGGGCTTGGCGACCACCAGCTTGAACGGAGTGCCAACTGAAGCGAGAGTGGGCGACTGTATGTGTGCCTCGGCCTTCATAAGCCGTTGCACGTAACGCGTGTGATGGCGGAAAGCGATCTCGGTTTCTGGGCTGTCCCCCAGGAGTTCCATGGCGAGCCGACGCACTGATGGTGGCAAATGATGGGCATCAAGGTCTATCATCACCGTGCCTAGACCGGGGTATTCATTGGCAATGACGCGGCCCAGGCCCCAGAGCGCCGCCTGGCCAGGCGCAGTCACAGCATCACCGCTGACCACTGGCTGGCTGTGGCAGGTCACAATCGCTAGTTTCTGCAAGTGGTCGACGTGATTGGCAGTCAACGTCTGCACCAGGTGCAGCATCCTGACACTATCAGTAGCACCGGTAGCGTACTCGTCATGCATGTGGTCGGCTGCGTGCAGGGCTAGATCGACGCCCCACAGGTAAACGATACCAGCCATCGGCACGTGTGCCACAGCATCAAGCAATTGCTGCAGCTCTGGCAGACTGTCAGGGGCCACCTCAAAATGGGTGGCACTGACCTGTGTGAAACCCAGACCAGGAGATATGGTGATGCACGACGCTCCGTACTCTTGCAACATCGCCCCTAGGGCATCGCCAATACCGCTGCGATCGGCAAAAATCAGCCACTGCCCGGTGTGGTCGTTTTGTCCCCTCCCCAGCGGCTCTTCATGTGCGGTGTAGGAAGCGCTGAGGGACTCCACCCTATGGCCTGACGCGTCAACGACGAGTGGAGAGTCAGGGGCCTCATCTGACTGCTCCCAGCGTATGTCGTACAGCCAGGGATGGGGCATGGTACTGTTGGCACGCTGCTTTACCCCGATCGCCTGCAACTGCAGCCCGAAGACCTCTACCACAACGCGGCCCGTGTCATCGCAGAGCGTGAGATCTCCAACCAGTGTGCGCTCACTCCGTTTGACGATCCGGCCATAGCTCCAGACGTGGGTGCCCGTGGCGTTATACCAGCGCACCTCACCGATGCGCACTGGCAAGTAAAGCGTACTGTCCTCATCCACGGCAGCGATGAACGACTGGCATGCCGGGTCGAGCACAAGCGGGTGGAGGCGATAGGCCTGCAGATCAGATGCCACTGCTGGAGAAACCTGAATCTCGGTCAGCACCTCGTCCTTGCCCTGCCACAACCGCCGAATGCCCTGGAACGAGGGCCCATAGTGTAGCCCACGCGCCTCCAGGCTGCGATACACATCGTCACGCGCTACCTCAGTGCGGCAGCGTGCCTGGATGTCGGCAAGCAGCACGTGCCGGCTAGGTGTCCCTAACGCACCACGCACCAGCTTGCCAGTGGCGTGCAGCGTCCACGCTGTGCGCTCCTCCAGTGGCCGGCTGTAGATGCGAAACTCGCCACTCCCCTCGTCCAGGCGCAGCTGGATGATCGGCGATTGGTGCACGGGCAGCGCTTTATGGAATGTCAGTCCCTCCATCGCCACGCTCTTGCTATCGCCCGCCAGCATCAACCCGGCTTCCACATACCCAGCGCCAGGGAAGATCACTGTATCTTCCACAACGTGTTCGTTGAGGTAAGGCAGGAAATGGGCACTCAGCTCCCCCTCCCAGGTGGGTTCAGCAGAGCCCAGAACGGGTTGGAGCAGCGGATGGCCAGCAACGCCCAGACGATCCGCCTTCGACACCTCTGTTTCGTGCCATAAGGGTTCACGTCGCCAGGGATAGGTGGGCAGTGTGAGCAAGCGACCAGCTGGATAGAGCTTGCGCCAGTCGATAACTACCCCGTGCGTATAGAGCGCACCGAGCGCTGCTAATAGGGTCTCTCGTTCCGGTTGCTGACGGCGCAGCGACGGTACGGTGTAGCCCTCAACCTGGCGCTGGGCCAGACATTCCTGTATCGCACTGGCGAGCACCGGGTTCGGTCCAATCTCCACAAAGGTGTCGTAGCTGGCGGCCAACATGGCATCGAGTGCTTGGGCTAAGCACACCGGCTGGCGAACGTTGCGCCACCAGTAGTCCACTGTCTGCTCACCGGCGGCAACGGCGTTGCCGGTCACCGTGGAGTAGAGGGGCAATGCCGGCACGTCAGCCTGGAGATCGGCCAGTATGGTGACAAAGTCATCATGCAGCGGATCCATCTGAGCGCTGTGATAGGCCACGTCGACTCTCAGCCAACGATTGAAGATACGTTGTGCCTCCAGGCGCATAGCCAACTGACGCAAAGCCTCGGGGTCACCGGCCAAGGTGATGGAGTGGGGGCTATTATAGGCGGCCACCTCGATACGGTCGCCATAGGCAGCCAGGTAGGGCTGCACAGCATCACTCCCCAGGCCCACTGCCAGCATTGCACCCTGGCCGAGGGTACGCTGTTGGAGGGTGCAACGGTAGTAAGTCAGTCGGAGGGCCCCTTCCAGACTCAGTACACCGGCGGCATAGGCGGCCGCGATCTCGCCGACGCTGTGGCCGAGCATAGCATCCGGGATGAGCCCATATGATCGCCACAGTTCAGTCAGTCCGATCTGGAGCACTAGATTAGCAGGCTGCGCATGACGCGGTTCGCTCATGGGTTCACCGCTGTGTTGAGCAAACAGCTCCCACAGTGACCAGCCCGCCAGGGGACCCCACACGGCATCACAACGCTGTACAACCTGGCGGAAGAGCGGTTCGTGCTCCAGCAGTTCCGTCCCCATACCCCACCACTGGGCACTCATGCCAGTATAGACAAAGGCCACTCTGGGCACGCTGCCCGGTCGGGCGCGTCCTGCGACCAGGCCCGGCGTACTGCCAGTCTGGACGAACGCCCCCAGTTGCGTATGCAGTGCCGCTCCAGTCCTGGTGATGACCGCCAACCGGTGGTCACCATGGTGACGCCGTACGGCCAGCGTGTAGGCGAGATCAGAGAACTCGACCTGCGGGTGCTCGTCCAGGAACTGGGCATAGTCGCGCGCTCGCAGCACCAGCGACTCCTCACTGCGCGCTGAGATGGGCACTAGCAACGCCTCCCCATGCGGTGCTGCCTGCGGCGGCTCCCGGACCGTCGCCTCAGCACGACTCTCCGCGGAGGTCTGACCTCCAGGCGCCCATATCTCTGTGGGGGCTTCCTGCAAGATAGCGTGCGCATTGGTCCCACCATAGCCAAAGGAGTTGATGCCGGCGCGCGCCGGGACGCCAGTCGTGGGCCATGGCTCTGTCCTCTGGGGAATGCGCAGTCCCAGCGCTTCGAGGTCGATCCTGGGATGAGGCCGTTGAAAATGCAAGTGTGCCGGGATGGCCTTGTGCTTCAACATCAACACGGTCTTGATCACTCCGGCAATGCCAGCCGCAGCTTCCAGATGGCCAATGTTGGTCTTGACCGAGCCCATCCAGCACTGGTCGCCAGCGGGACGCCCGGGAGACAGGACAGCTCCCAGCGCCGCGGCCTCGACCGGATCACCCGCTGGCGTACCCGTGCCGTGGGCCTCGACGTAGTGCAGCTGGTGCGGTGCGATCCCTGCCTGTCGACAGACATCGCGGATCAGCTGTTGCTGGGCCTCGCCATTGGGCACCGTGATACCCTGCGTGCGCCCATCCTGGTTCACGCCAGTGGCGAGGATCAGGGCATGGATGGTATCGCCGTCGGCCACCGCCGCCGCCAACGGTTTCAGGAGGACAAGGCCGGCCCCCTCACCGCGCACATAGCCGTTGGCGCTGGCGTCAAAGGCCCGACAGCGGGCGTCGGGCGACAAAAAACCGCCCTTGCACATCGCTATGGTGACTTCGGGGCGTAGCACCAGATTCACGCCGCCACTCAGGGCGGCGTCACACTCGCCGTGCCACAGAGCCTGGCACGCCATATGCAACGCTACCAGTGAAGCGGAACAGGCGGTGTCCACTGTCATACAGGGGCCGCGCAGGTCGAAGGTGTATGAGAGGCGGCTCGCCAGCATCGTCAGCATGATGCCAGTGGCGGTGTTCGGCGTGATAATCTCCCGGTTCAGCACGTTCAACTGCTGCGTGTTGCTATCCCAGGTAAACCCGCCTATGTAGACACCGATGTTGGCACCTCTGAGGCGGTCAGCATCCCAGCCAGCGTCTTCGTAGGCCTCCCACGTCACTTCCAGCAACAGGCGTTGCTGCGGGTCAAGGGTGGCGGCCTCGCGCGGGGAGATCCCAAAGAAGGCAGCGTCAAAGGTGTCCAGCCGGCTCTGTAAGAACCCACCCTGGTTGACATACATCTTGCCCGGTTTCTGACGGTCCGGATCGTAAAAACGGCGGCTACTCCAGCGGTCAGGCGGGACCTCGACAATAGCGTCTACACCCTGCTGCAGCAGCGTCCAAAAAGCTGCCGGGCTGTGCGCTCCGCCAGGAAAGCGACAGCCCATGCCAACAATAGCGATGGGGGTACGGGGGGAAGGTTGGGACATAGTTGGCTCCTTTCACCCCTCTTCCGCGAGTCAGAGGCAGTACTCGGTTTCCTTGTGTGTAGGCGTCCTGGGAGGTGTGTTGCACCTGGATGGCTCTTTGCCCCGCACAGTCCTGGTACCTGAACGGTTCCCTAGAATCAAGTCTCCTCACTGCGAGACCAACTACGCTAGGGTTGATCCTCAGCTGCCTTGAGGATTGCTTCTAAGTCAACATGGTCATAGCCCCCACTCAGCAGGACAATGAGCCGTTCGCGTAGCAGGGGAATCTCCTGAGATAAAAAGAAAATATTGTGCGGGTCTTGACGTTCAAGGATACGATACCAGTTATAAATCATCTTAAAGATACGGCTCATCGGATGGCGGATGCGCGCCTCATAAGGCGCCAGCCGCGCCGCGCTAAAATCCCCAGCGGCAAATGCTGCGTGGATGCTCTCGGCCGCGAACATCCCCCCCCGCAGCGCGAGGGTCACACCAGCAGAGAAGATCGGGTCTACAAACATTGACGCATCGCCGACTAAGACAAATCCATCGCCAACAAAACAATGGTTCAGGTATGAAATATTCGAGATGGACTTGACCTCGATTAGCTGGCGCGCTGATCCAATCCACTCACGTATGCGGGGGCAACGTGCAATGGCGCTGTCAAAGCGTGCCTGCACGCCTGGGGTCCTGCGGACGTGCTCCATATCGAGCACCGCGCCAACGCTGACAGTATCGTCAGACAGCGGGATGTACCAGAGCCATCCGCCCTCAATGGAGTGGATATCTGTCATATACGTGCCGTTGGTCTCGCGGCGATACGCCCCTTGGAAGTGTGTGAAGCAGGCATATTTATGCAGTTGCGGATCGGGCTGGCGCCAGCCAAGTTTGCGTGCCAGGAGGCATGCGCGCCCCGTGGCATCGACCACGATGGGTGCAAAGATCGAGTGCAGGTCCGCTCCCGTCGTCGCCGTGATGCCGATAGCACGCTTGCCGTCAAACACGACATCCATGACGGTCCAGCCTTGGCGCACATCCACACCGCTCTGACGGGCGTGGTTGAGCAGAATGTCATCAAACCGTGCGCGCTCGACATGATATGCGTAGGGGCGTTGGAAGTACTGGGGGAATTCTCCGGTCAGCAAGGTGATGTCATGTGGGGCATTGAACATGGCAAAATTGACACCCTGTTTGATGACGAAGTCTGCCTCCTCCAGAGTCGTCGTAACCCCGAGCGCATCCCATATGTCCCACGCCGCAGGCAACAGCGATTCACCTATATGGAAGCGCGGGAACGTCTCTTTCTCCAGAAGCAGCACACGGTATCCCTTTTGCGCCAAGAAGGTCGCCGTACTTGCTCCCCCAGGTCCACCACCTATGACGATCACATCCACATCTTCTCTAGACATACGCTGTCCTACTCTAAGCTCTACGATTTCTGACCTCTGAGCTCGTTGTCTCGCACAGGTTACGTCCCCCCTCTGTCCTCTGCATCAGCAGGAGAAGACCCTCCGGTCATTTTTTGATCAGCAGATGCACCGTGGCGATTATCAAAGATAACTTTTATAGTCTTAAAATTACTCTTATGCATTGCTGTTTCTATGGCAAGACGATAACTGTCCAAGGTAAAACGGTGTGTTATGAGACTCGTTATGTCATAAATCTTTTTTGACAATATATTGATAGAAATATCAAATGTGCTTTCTCTATTATTGTTTATCTCTTCTCTTCCATGACCAACAACTCCTACTAAATTGACTTCCTGATACCAAATAGGAGTGTAGTCGATATGCCCAGGCTTAAAGTTTAAGCCAACAATGACCACTGTGCCACCAGCCCTGGTCCATCTCAGAGAATGATTGATGGTGCTGTCAGACCCAACACAGTCATAGACAACATCAAATCCTCCAAGGATCATGCAATTTTTTGCATAACCCTTGTATAATTTCCCCTCTGTTATCTTGCTGACATCATCATAAAGTTCTGCATTGTCTGACAAAACACGATCGGCACCTAAGGCCAGAGCCACATGTTTTTGAAAGTCATAGCGCGATATTGCAGTAATATCACAGAGCGTATATAACTGCTTAAGAACATAAATGACTAATAACCCAATGGTGCCTGTGCCAACCACCAGCACCCTGCTACGATTGGCAGGACGGCCTTTCAACACCGCACGCACAGCGCAGGCGAGCGGTTCTATGAAGACGGCTTCTTCATCAGTAAGACTGGCAGGCACCGGATAAAGCTGGCTTTCATGCGCGATAAACTCCTCACCCCAACCTCCCCCACGGTCAGCCGGGACGCGTTCTTCATAGGCTGAGGCGTTCTCACATAGGGCGTAGTTGCCCGTGGCACACTGCCGACACGCCGGCTCCACTTCCTTGACCCAACAGTTCCTTTCCACCCCTCGAAAGACCACACGGTCACCGACACGCAAGGCACGCACACTGTCGCCGCACTCGACAATTTCCCCAACCATTTCATGCCCGAGAAAGATCCGTTTGTTCCCCGGCAAGGCAAGAGGGGCTATTTTAGGATCAATATGCGGGTAGATCATGTGCAAATCACTACCACAGATACCGGATAATCGGTTCTTAACACGCACCCAGCGTGGTCCTGGCAGCTTGCCAAACACTACCTCTTGACACTGGAGTGGTGACAAGGCGGTAAACACAACGCCCGGGTAAATGTGCTTGAGAGCCTGTACCGCCAGCAGCCGTGCAATTTTCGTGTCGAGATAAATGGTTTTCATAGCTTTTTACTGACTCCCAGACAGACGATGCCTGAGGCGTCGCCAGAGGCGTTTCCAGGGGTAGGTCTCATCCAGGTCGTGGAGCATCCCATTAATGCTCGCGACTACTTGCGCATGGACAGATCGGTAGAGCTGATATCTTGCACCACTAGAGGTGCTCTGGAGTGCTACTTTACTCACCTTGACAGGCTGACCAACACTCAGCTTGATCTGGCAGGGAAAAAGAGGATAGAGAAAAACGAAATCGATGTAGACATTTGCCAGCAGGAAAATGATCCAGGCCCAGAGCGAAGCGGCAAATGGCGTACAAAGAAACACCAGGAGGTTGATGACGTGATTGAGAGTAATAGGAAAGCTGGGCCAGTTTTCTTCTCTACGGAGCCGGTGGAGCCCTAGCCAGCGTAAAAGCTGTGGGCTCTCCCAGAGGACGGGGCTCATGCCATACGTCCCGGAGATCGCCACGGGATAGATGGGATACCCTCCCTCGGCGGCGACGCGGGCATAGCCAAGCTGCTCGGAGAAGACAGGCCGCCCGTTGAGCCAGGCAACCTTCTGCAAGCGCACGCTCTTCCGCAGCCAAAAGGGGCGGAATTGATCCACGAGAGCGCCAGGGGTGGTAAAGATCCAGCGCCCCTGACACAAAGGGGCACGCATGCCCTCCAGCGACGCCAGGGCAATGCCGATGCGTCGTGCCGTGTGCCCCAGGCATGGGGCGTTCAGGACAAGTTTTTCGCCCTGCGTGACAAGATCGGGAGGCGATGGCTGTAGACAGTACCACGTGTAGTAGATCGCCAAGACGTCCAGTATGCCCCAACAGCCTATATTGTGATTGGCCACCAGCAGAGCTGGACGGGTAAAATCCAGGTGCTCCAAACCCTCGACCTTGAGTCGAAAGAGGGCGGTGAGCACTTTACCCACCCTGGCAGAAAAGCGATAGGTAAACTGGCGATCGAAGGCTTCTGGATCAAACGCCGGCACTGTGTCTGGTAAGCGTCTGGCCTCCATCAGACTATAGCCTTCCTGACTCTGGGTCGGGGCCGCAGCGCACGCTGGCCGCCACAGGCCGCGGCATAGGGGCGGCCAGGGCCTGCATCAGCCGGGCCTGAAAGCTCTGCGTGCGCCGTTCACGTTCGCCACAGCCCGGCGCTGGGGTGAAGCTGCGTGACTGTATCCCAGTGGTCACGCCCCGCACGACTTTGAAATCTTCTTGATTGATCAGGACTGCCGAGGTGCGCATAAAGCGGCGTCTAAAGCGCGCTTTGAGGTCGCCACGGTCGTACAGGACGGTGACCAGTCGGAGTCTATTGGGCCCCAGTGGGTCAACGCGCAGCCACGAGAAGGAGCCATCGGGCACCGCGTTGACATACAGGTTAGGAAACACACCGGCCCAATAGATACCGGAGGCGGCTTCCTCGGGCAAATCCGCTCTCGCCCGCAGCACCCTTTTGCCCTGCGTGGTCAGCGGCGTGTACGTGCAGTTCGTGTGCTCCCAGGTGTCGACGCGATACTGCCCCCAGGCAATGTACTGGTGGATGGACGTGGGATGGACGATAGGCACGTGGTAGTCATCGATCGCATTGTCGATCAGCGTCTTCCAATTGACCTCAAGATAGTCCGTAAAGCTGACAACCCGCACCAGGGCTGCAAGATGGAATGGTTTCAGCATCTCTGGCAGAGGTGCGAGGTAGGTCAACAGCGGGACAGTGTCAGCCGCGAGGCAGACAAAAACGAACCGCTCCCAGGTCTCAACCCGAATCGGCGGCAGGGCATAGAGCGACGGGTCGAAGTGTGGCCCAAAACGCGGCCGTTCGGGCACCCCGATGAGGTCCCCGTGGAGGTCGTACGTCCACCCGTGATAAGCACACGTCAACCGCTTCCCACAGTTGCCACTGCCGGCCGCCACGGTCATGCCACGATGGCGGCAGACGTTATAAAAGCCGCGCAAGATGCCGTCATCACCGCGCACCACGACAATCGGCTCATCGCCCACCACAGCCGTAACATAATCCCCCGGCTTCGCGAGGGCTTCGACGTCAGCCATGAGCTGCCAGGACGCACCAAAAACGTGCGTCATTTCCCGTGCGTAAAAGGCTGGCGAGGTGTAACAGACGGCCGGCAGAAACGCTCCGCACGGCGGCGGCGCCAGTGCAACTCCATCCAGCATTTCCATATTGACCTCCCATGCGTGCTACGGAACATGAGGAGCTTCCCGTGTTGCCTCCGCTTTCTCCCGGCGCCGCACTGCTGCAGCACACCCGCGCGGCTGGGCCCATCGCCCTACTTTTTGACGCCTATCCAGGCGTAGGCCAGGAGGTGTGGATAAAATTCCAGATGCACGGTGGTGAATACCTGTTGTACCGCGGTCATGAGTCCTGGAGAGAAGTCTTGATGAAACAGTTTCGAGCCTACAAACATATGTGCCGCATTCCGCAGCCTTGCATAGCTGTTCCTTGCTTCGGGGACATATTGATCGATCAATAAAAACCTCCCGCCCTCCCGTAGATGCTGCGCTATACTCTCAAGCACGGGGACGTAATCGGCTATGCCGGCCACCCCGAGGGCATAGGAGGCGATGGCTACGTCTACCTGCACAGGCAAGTTCAGGGTGTGTCCGAGGCGGAGGATATAGTGCAGTTCACAGGCCGGAGTGGGCCAAAACCGTCCGACCGCGACCTGCATCATCTTCGGCGAAACGTCTAAGGCAAAGACCCGCCCTTTGCCCTCAAGCCGCGGGATCACATGCTTCAGAGCAATGCCAGTGCCACAGCCCCACTCGAGCACTGTATCCCCTGGCTTGATCCCGAGTCGCGCAATCGCATGCCGCTTGAGGCGCTCTTCTCTTCCCAGGGTCAGCGCATAGATCACCACTTCATAGAACTTGCCACCTATCGTGTAAATCACCACGGTGCCTCTCCATTGTGAGTCCGTCAGTGCGCCTCTCCCATGGTTGAGAATTTCTCCAAAGCCTCTCGGGTCAGGTCTGCTGCCTGCTGTAAGTCGGCATCCGAGTGCCCTACATTGATATAAAAGCGCAACCTGCCTTCATCCTTACGCACCGCCGGGTACAACACGGGATTGAGAAAAATGCCCTGCTCGAATAAATAGTTGGCGGCGTGCCAGAGCTGCGTGAAATCGGGCACGGAGAGAGCCGCGACACCCGTGTTTTTGCCAAGCAAAACCAGGTCGTGCTGGCGCAGCCTGGCGCGAAAATCCTCCGCCTTTTGCCGTAAAGCCGCGGAGAGCTCCGCCCCCTCGCGGTCTAGAATGCGCACAGCCGCGAGACACCCGGCAGCCGTGGTTGGCGGAATGCTGGCCGACAGGACATGGGGCCTGGCACTATACCTTAAGAAGTCCGTCAGCTCTTGTCTGGCTGCCACATACCCGCCTATGCCCCCCAACGTTTTGCTCAGGGTGCCCACACAGAAGTCCACCAGAGATGGATCTATACCAAAATGTTCTATACTGCCACGCCCCGTCTCTCCCAGCACCCCCACGGCGTGCGCGTCGTCGAGAAGAAAGAGCGCGTCGTATTCCTTGGTGCATTGAATAAGCTCCGGCAAGGGGGCTATATCGCCACTCATACTGAACACGCCCAGGGTAGCGACGATAACGAGTTCTGCCTGGGGGCGCAGCCTCTGCAGGATTTTCCGCAGGGCTTCAGGATCATTGTGTGGGAAGGAGCGCAGCTGCGTGCGTGCCAGGTTCCCACCATCGATGAGGCTCCCATGGGAAGCCTCATCGAAAATCAGCATGTCCTTTGGACCCAAAAAAGCGGCAATGGTACTGAGATTCGCACAATACCCAGAGGAAAACAGCACTGTGTCCTGCGTGCCATGAAACTTTGCCAAGTCAGTTTCGAGTTCTGCATGGGGCTGATAGTAACCACTCAGCACCGGGGAGCCATTCGCGCCACAACCGTACTGCTCATAGGCGCTCAGGTAAGCTGCTCGCACTTCTGGACGTCGAGACAAGCGGAGATAGTTTGAGGAGGCAAAATTGATGTACTCTTGCGCTGCCTGCATGGACCTGAGACGCAGCTGGACCTTTTCTATGGAGGGGGAAAAGAGCGTAGGATAATAGTGGTCTAGTGAGGGGAGTTCCTTATAGATATCGTAAAAACGCTGCAAATGTGCGGTCAAGGTATCGGACAATTTAGCAGTTTCCATCGCGGCTCTCCTTTCCGACCAGCATGTGTGACAGATTAGCCCGGCTCGCCGTACTGGCCACAGGGTATCGCTCCCTGGCAGCGTTGTAGAGTGGCATGCGCTGCACCATGGCCTTGGACCAGGGCAGATGGACACACCCCAGCGCAGGTTATGTCAGGATTCGGCCGGAGCCGATAGACTCATCTGTTGGAGAATGAAGGCTCCCAGTGTACGGAGGGTGAGCAGCTCCGCCACCTGGGCCGACTCCACTGTGAGAGCAAACCCGTACTGGATCTCCACGGCAAAATTCGCCATATCGAGCGAATCTAAGCCGAGGCGCTCGACGATATCATCGTCCAGACCAAGGAGGCTGTGGGGCGCCTGGGGCCGCACTTCTTTGAGGATGTCCCGCAGTTGTTGCCAGAGCCGTTCTTCAGTCATGGTGTTTTCCTATCCAGCTGGAGAAACAAACGCCGACTCTCAGCGCGACTGATCTTGCCACTTGTCGTCTTCGGGACAAAGGACGGCGGCACGAGGATGACCTCATCGACCGAAATGCCAAGTTGATTGCGAATGCGCTGATGGCACTCGGTGATGAGGGCGTCGCGGTCTGTGGCCGCCTCGAGGCGGGTCTCCACCATGAGAATAATGCGCTCCGTACCCTCTGCCTCGCTGCTCAGTCCAAACGCCACAACACCACCGGCGTAGATGTGAGGCACTGCGGAGACCGCCTGCTCGAAGTCGTGCGGATAATAATTGCGGCCTCGCTGGATGATGAGATCCTGCTTGCGGCCAGTAATGAACAGATGGCCAGCAGCCAGGTAGCCATAATCCCCGGTGTACAGCCAGCCATGGCGATAACACGCGGCGGTCGACTCCTGGTCGTGGTAGTAGCCCTGGGTCACTGAGCGTCCCCGCAGAATAATTTCCCCCACAGTTCTCTCTGGCACCGGGATACCGCTTGCATCCACCACCTGGAGTGTGGTGCCGGGGACACACCGACCGACAGAGCACATGACAACCGTGCGGCCGGCAGGGTCGCTTCCCACAGCCTGTCCCTGTGAGATGAGGAGGTCGTAGTCGATGGCATCGTAGCATAGCGGCTCAGCAGGTGGCTTCAACGTTACCGCCAGGGTCGACTCGGCCAGTCCATAGGCCGGCACAAAAGTCTCCTGACGAAAGCCATAGGGAGCGAAGCGCGTACTAAAGGCCTCGATAGTCTGCGGCAGCACGGGCTCAGAACCAGAAAAGACCGCCCGTAAACTCGAGAGATCGACGCCTGCCAGCTCCGCTGACCTGATCTGACTCACACACCTCTGGTAGCCAAAGTTGGGCGCAACAGTTAAAGTCCCGCGGTATGTGGTGATCGCTTGCAGCCATACGATGGGGCGCAGGAGAAAATGCAGCGGCATCATCAGTAACACGGGAAAACCCACCGTGAGAGGGGTCAGGATGGCTCCGATGAGGCCCATATCATGCGCCATGGGCAACCAGCTGACCATGAGATCGGTGCCCGTCATGCACGTGCTCTGAGCGATGGCGTGGGTATTGTCCAGGATATTGCGATGGCTCACCATGACGCCACGCTTACGCCCTGTTGTCCCGGAGGTATATTGAATGAAAGCCAAACGCTCGCCGTCGCGGTGCAGGGCAGGGAGCTTGCCCCCAGGGTCGTCTAAGAAAGCCTCTTCAGTGAGGACAAACCGTAAGGATGATACCTCTGAGAGCTGCGGCGCTAACCCCGTCTCGAGGAGGTCGCGTGTCACAATGAGCCCACACACGTCAGTCCACCGCAGCCAGGATAACAATTGGCCCCAGTACTCCTGCAGGCGTCGCATGGTGACCGGGGCATACAGCGGCACTGGGATCCCACCAGCACGCTGCACCCCGAGAAAACTCGAGAGAAAAAACGCGCCATTCGGCGCCAAGATGGCCACGGTCTCCCCTGGACGCACCCCGTGGGCCTGCAGGACCAAAGCCGCCTGGCGCATGTGGCTTAGCACCTGCCCAAAAGTATAGACTGCCGGCTCCACTCTGGTGTGATCGTAGAGAGAGACAGCCTCTGGCCGTCTCTGCACCATCTCTTCCACAACTGCGGGCAAGGTTTGCAAGGGACCATCAGAAGGCCACTGTATGCCCATACGCCACCCTACAGCATCTCTCAAGCACTATCGGACAACTGCTATACGTCATGCGCCGATGTGATGCATCAATTGCCGACAATCTCGGCTCTGGCGTTATACACCATCTCAGCAACTGTATTGATATCCTTAAATGTCTCGGCATTGATCTGACTGTGATCGAGCTTGACACAAAATTCCTCTTCAATGTACATGATAAGTTCTAACAAGGATACTGAATCAAGAAGACCACTGGTGGCGAGATTGGTCTGATCATCCAAGCCGCGTGGGTCACCATTAAGTAGGTTGTCAACAATATGCTGTCGAATTTTGAGCTTTATGTCTGAGCGCATCCTCGTCACTCCCGACTACGACTGCTTGTCTGAGCTACCCATGTGTGTCTGAGCAGGACACGGTCTAGCTTGCCGGTAC
>Ga0114944_1000060_pt1 | contig 26043 bp, 26 predicted proteins | sample OV2TP2_FD_89582 | JGI IMG/M metagenome (GOLD analysis project Ga0114944, IMG submission 89582) | Hot spring microbial communities from Beatty, Nevada to study Microbial Dark Matter (Phase II) - OV2 TP2 | ecosystem: Environmental > Aquatic > Thermal springs > Hot (42-90C) | place: USA: Beatty... | reverse complement strand
GAAATAACGGCAAAAAATTCAGTTGTATTGGTAGCTCCATAACTGTCTATGTCTGATCCATAGGTTTTCATTTGCCGGATCGTTGATTCCATCATCCGCTTCCATTGCGGTACATATTTTTTCTCCAAAATAATTTCGGGGACACCATCCATTGTTCCGTCCATTTTGTCTATTAAATGTACAAACTCATGAATAGCGGTATTGCGTGTAGTATGGTTATCAATAAAGCCTTGTCTTAATTCCCATTTGGTTATGATCATCACATATTGCATAGCACCGGTACCTACCATGCCTGTCACCGTACGGTCAGAACCCGCCTGGTCAAAATCAAGATTAAATGTGCCGGGATACACCAATACTTCATGCAGGTTTATATATTGCCAGTCGGAAATAGCATAAACGGGAATAATGGCTCCGGCAGCAATTAACAGCCGGTCAATATCTTCCACCATGGCATTTACCCCGGTAATTTTCACTGCAGATAAAAAATGGTCTGCTCTTTTTTCAAATTTTTCTTTTCCTTCTTCATCAAGCTGGCGATAAAACTTTATGTAATCGGTAAGTATCCCTTTGTAATTTTCCGGCAGGCGACTGGTTGTCTTTACTTTATTTATCCTGAATACAAACAGGATTATAACAATGATCAATGCCAGTACAAAAAAAATCTGTAAAACGACCACCATAATTGGTGAAGATACTCTTTCTTATTCTCATGAACGTGAGTTACATCACATCACATCCTGCGCATATCTCATCAAAAAACATTTACTTTGAACCATGTTCAGAAAAATCAGTTTCCTGCTTATTGGATTGCTTTTCTCTTTGTCAGTTTTAACCCAGTTCAGGGTCAGGATCGAAATAAATTCTTTACCGGCAAATAACCCGGAAAATAGTTCCCTGTATATCGCTGGTAATTTTAACGGATGGAATCCGCAACATAATAATTATAAGTTTCAGAAAGATGATAAAGGATATTTTATTGAGTTCTCCCTGAACAATGGTTCTTATGAATATAAAATAACGAGGGGTGGTTGGGATAAAGTGGAATGTACCGGTGAAGGGAAAGATATTGGCAACAGGAGTTTGAAAGTAGATGCTGATGCAACAATTGAAATTACTATTGGTGGTTGGAAAGATCTGTTAACTTCATCAAGTTTACCAAAGAAAAGCACAGCGAATAAGAATGTAAGTATAATTGATACGGCTTTCTTTATTCCCGAGCTAAACAGGACAAGAAGAATTTGGGTGTATCTGCCGCCAGCATATAATAGCTCAAATAAAAAATATCCGGTATTGTACATGCATGACGGGCAAAATGTATTTGATGATGCCACTTCTTTTTCCGGCGAGTGGGGCGTGGACGAGGCACTGGATACGCTTGGATTGAAAACAAGAGAATGCATTGTGGTGGGGATTGACAACGGCGGTGATAAACGACTGAATGAATACTGCCCATACGATTTTTCCCTTTCCGGCATTGCCGCCAGTTACTCTTCCAACAAAGGCGAAGGCGGCAGCTATGTTGACTTTTTGGTAAAAACACTGAAGCCTTTTATTGACAAAAACTACCGCAGCCTCAAAGACCGTAGCAACACTTATGTTGCCGGCAGTTCCATGGGCGGGCTGATTTCGCTTTATGCCGTATTAAAATACCCAAAGAAATTCGGCGGAGCAGGAGTTTTTTCGCCGGCATTTTGGGTGGCGCCAAAAATATTTGATGATATAAAGAAGAGAGGCAAAAAAGTAAATGCAAAGATCTATTTCTATGCCGGCGATGCTGAAGGAGAATCCATGGTGCCGATGACGATTAATGCATTTAATGAAATGCGAAAAGTGTCCAAATCAAAAATGACAATGGTTATCCGATCGGATGGCAAGCATAATGAAGCGAGGTGGCGGATGGAGTTTCCGGGGTTTTATGAGTGGGTGGTAAGATAAATTCATAATTGAAAAATCAAAATTATAAATGCTGACAATTTTCGACTTTATAATTTTTACTTTTGACTTCACACCTGGTACGTCACCCCCTCCATCGCAATCTCTGTATTTTCAAAAACCTCCCTTGCTTCTTTTTCAAACTCAGCCAGTTCATGGTATTTGCTGCTGAAGTGGCCGATAAGGAGCTTTTTCACATTGGCTATTTTGGCAATAGTGGCCGCTTGCCTGCTGGTAGAATGAAATCTTAAGCCGGCCATTTCCCTTAAGTTATCGAGGTAGGTGGTCTCATGATAGATCATATCAGCGTCCTGGATGTGCGGCAAAAGGTTTTCATCGTATTTGGTATCGGCGCAAAAAACATAAGTTTTTCCGGGGGGAGCTTCGAATGTGACATCTTTGTTTTTTATTATCGTTCCTTCACGGCTGCTGTAGTCCATTCCTTCTTCCAGTTTTTTATAAAAAGAAACCGGGATGGCAGCCGCCTGTACCTTTTCCAGGTCCAGTTTTCTTGGTTTCTTTTTTTCCCTGAAAACAAAACCATAACACTCGATGCGGTGATTGGTGGGGAAGCACCTCACTTCGTATTTACTGTCATCCACCAGGATGCCTTCTTTGCTGATGGTATGAAAATAAAGATTAAATGGAAGTGTGGTCCTGGCCATCTTCAGTTGAAGCTCCACAATTTCCTGCAGGGGCGAAGGAGCAAACACATGCAGGTCCTGCTGGTGATTGAGCAGCCCGAAGCTGTTGATAAGTCCTACCAGGCCGAAATAATGATCGCCGTGGAGATGCGAAATAAAAATATGCGAGATGCGGCCACGGCGGATTTTATATTTTATCATCTGGATCTGGGTGCCTTCGCCGCAATCTACCAGGAAGTTGATGCCGTCAAGCGTTACTACCTGGCTGGTGGGGTGGCGGTCGAAAGCCGGTACGGCAGAGTTGTTGCCAAGGATTGTGACTGCGAGCATGAGACGAATGTAAGATTTTAGATTTTAGTCCCGATAATTGCCGGGATCGGATTTTGGATTGTCGTGGTTTCAAAGTATGGTAAGTAGAAATCTAGAAAGTTGAAGTGTCGCCGGTGAAGCAAAGCTTGTCAGCGGGCAGGCACAACGGAAGTCAAAATAGTAATTCTACTTCCGCGTACATTAACCTCACTTTCATTTCAACTTTTGTGTTTCTGCAAAAAGGAAAAGACTCTTCGTCCTAAGTTCCCCCTTCAGGGGGCAGGGGGTCCATCAACTCCCTCTCAATCTCTTCCATCTGCACAATATCAGCAGCTTCGCTTTCAGTGGGGGTGGTATTCATAAGTTCCAAAAGATTCACAGAATCAAGAAAATCTTCCACCGGTTTTCGAATTTCGCAAATAACAAAAGAAGCGTTGGTTTCATAAAAAATTTGCTGTAGCTTAACTAACATTTCGGCCGCAGCCTCATCTAACGATTGAAGCTCTTTCAGATTCAGCACTATGTTCCGGGGCGGTTTGCCCGGCGCTGAAGCGTCATTTTGCAGGTAAGCAAGCAGCAAATCAGAGAGTTCTGCTGCCATATCAGCAGGTAATGCAGGGCCGGGCAAGGTAATGACATGGAATTTTTCTTTGGTATCGGTTTTGACAAGCATAAAAAGTTCTTTAGAGGACAATCCGCCGGCTTTCGGTTTACAAAAATATTTGGAACTTGCAAGCAGCGGCTTATAATTTACCCGGTGTACAACTAAGTTTATCAACAATCCGTTTATAACTTAAAGGAAACCGCATCCAAAAATATTTGTTATTATTGTGTCACAAGCAATTATCAAAAAATGGACAACAATTTTTCAACACAGGTAAAGGAAATCATTTCGTTCAGCAGGGAGGAGGCGTTAAGGCTTGGAAATGATTTTATCGGCACCGAGCACCTGCTGCTTGGGCTGATAAGGGAAGGGGAGAATACGGCTATAAAAATTCTGAAGAGCTTTAATGTTGACCTTTATGAACTGCGCAAAGAAATTGAACTGGCCGTAAAAGACAAGACGGGAAAAAACATTGCCAACATCAATAGCCTTCCGCTCACCAAGCAGGCAGAAAAAGTGATACGTGTGACGGTGCTGGAGGCAAAGGCGCTGAAAAGCCCTACTGTGGAAACAGAACATCTTATGCTTTCCATTTTAAAGAATAAAGAAAACATCGCTACACAAATTTTAAATCAGTTTGACGTGGACTACGACCTTTTCCGCAATGAGCTGGGCATGGTAAAAAGCAATGAGCCCCGTGCCGAATTTTCTGATGAAGGGGACGATGATTTTGATGAAGAAAAAAAGTATCAATCGAAAGGAGGCCGCCAGGGTGCAGCCGGCGCCACCAAAAGCAAAACACCGGTGCTGGATAATTTCGGCCGCGACATAACCCGTCTGGCCGAAACCGGAGCACTAGACCCGATAGTGGGAAGAGAAACGGAAATCGAACGGGTATCGCAGATTCTGAGCCGGCGCAAAAAAAACAACCCGATACTTATTGGCGAGCCGGGTGTGGGAAAAACAGCCATCGTAGAGGGGCTGGCCCTGCGCATAGTGCAGCGGAAAGTCAGCAGGGTGCTTTATGATAAGCGTGTCATTTCACTCGACCTGGCCGCACTGGTGGCAGGTACTAAATACCGCGGGCAGTTTGAAGAAAGAATGAAGGCCATCATGAATGAGCTGGAGAAAAACCGCGATGTGATTCTGTTCATTGATGAAATTCATACCATCGTGGGTGCCGGCGGCGCCAGCGGCTCGCTGGATGCTTCTAATATATTCAAACCGGCACTGGCCCGCGGCGAACTACAATGTATCGGCGCTTCCACGCTGGATGAATACCGGATGTATATTGAAAAAGACGGAGCACTTGACCGCCGCTTCCAGAAAGTGATGGTGAACCCGCCAACGGTGGATGAAACCATTCAGATACTTACCAACATCCAGAGCAAGTACGAGGATTATCACAATGTGGCTTACTCCAAAGATGCCATTGATGCATGTGTAAAACTGAGCGACCGCTATATGACTGACAGGCTGTTGCCGGACAAAGCAATTGATGTAATGGATGAAGTGGGAGCAAGAGTGCATTTGAAAAACATAAACGTGCCGCCGAATATCCTGGAACTGGAAAAGAAAATTGAGGATGTGAAAAATGAAAAGAACCGGGTGGTGAAAAGCCAGAAGTTTGAGGAGGCTGCTTCATTGCGTGATACGGAAAAACGCCTTGCCGAAGAACTGGAGCGGGCAAAAGCAGAATGGGAAGAAGAAAGCAAGCATAAGAAATATCCAATAGGAGAAGAAGAGATTGCCGAAGTGGTGAGCATGATGACGGGCATCCCGGTGAAAAGAATGGTGCAGGCAGAAACGGAAAAACTCCGCCACATGGCCGAAGATATGCAGGGCATGGTGATTGGTCAGCAGGAAGCAATACAGAAAGTGGTGAAGGCCATACAAAGAAACCGTGTGGGTCTGAAAGATCCCAAGAAGCCGATAGGTACTTTCATTTTCCTGGGGCCCACAGGTGTTGGTAAAACAGAGCTTGCAAGAGCATTGGCCCGTTATATGTTCGACAGCGAAGATGCGCTCATCCGGATTGATATGAGCGAATACATGGAAAAATTCACAGTGAGCCGTTTAATTGGTGCACCGCCAGGCTATGTAGGTTATGAAGAAGGAGGTCAGCTGACTGAAAAAGTAAGACGCAAACCTTACAGTGTAATCCTGCTGGATGAAATTGAAAAGGCACACCCGGATATTTACAATATCCTGCTGCAGGTGCTGGATGACGGTCAACTGACCGATGGACTGGGCAGAAAGGTTGATTTTAAAAACAGCACGATCATCATGACATCAAATATTGGTGTCCGCCAGTTGAAAGATTTTGGTGATGGAGTGGGTTTTGCTACCGCAGCAAAATCAATGAGCCAGGATGAAACCAATAAAGCCGTGATTGAAAAAGCGCTGAAGCGCACCTTCTCACCTGAGTTTCTCAACCGGATTGATGATGTGGTTATTTTCAACTCGCTTACCAAGGATCATATCTTCCAGATCATTGATATCCTGATGAAGAGTGTAACCAAGCGGCTCAGCAGTCTTGGTTTTACCCTGGAGCTGACGGAGGATGCGAAAAACTTTATTGCCGATAAGGGTTACGACCAGCAGTTTGGCGCCCGGCCGCTGCACCGCGCCATTCAGAAATATCTTGAAGATCCGCTGGCAGAAGAAATTCTTTCGATGCAGATAAAACAGGGCGATGTGCTGGTAGCCGACCTGGATAAGGAAAACAGCAAACTGAGGTTTTCGATGAAACAAAAAAAGGAGGAGAAGTCAAAAGCCTGAAATTAATTAACAATAGGATAGCCCCGACTTAGTCGGGGTTTTTTATTTGCCTTAAATCATGGTTATTTGCAACATGAAGAAAATCGCAGTCATTGTTGCTGGCGGCACCGGAACAAGAATGGGTACAGGGCTTCCGAAGCAGTTTATACAGGTAAATGGCAAGCCGGTGCTCTACTACACCCTGCAAACTTTTCTGAATTCCTACGGCGATTTGCAAATTATACTTGTGTTGCCGCAAGATTACACAGCGATGGGGCAGGAGATTATTGATGCATGGTTTGACAAGAACCGGATTCACATCACCACCGGCGGCGATACCCGGTTTCAGTCGGTGAAAAACGGGCTGAAGCTGGTAGATAAAGATTCGATTGTATTTGTTCACGATGCTGTACGCTGCCTGCTGACGGAAGATCTGATTCACCGCTGTTATGAAAAAGCAGTAGAGACAGGTACAGCTATTCCCGTTATTGCAAGCCGCGATAGCGTACGCCTGCTGAATGAAGAAGGCAATGACGCTTATGACCGCAACAAAGTGATGCTGGTGCAAACGCCACAAACTTTTCACAGCAGGATTCTGCTGCCCGCCTTCCAGATTGACTTTAAAGAAAAATTTACCGACGAAGCCACCGTGGTGGAGGCGTATGGTTTAAAAGTAACCCTTGTGGAAGGAGAGGAGAACAATATTAAAATCACCCGCCCCGTAGATTTGCTGATGGCAGAAAAAATTTTAAGTGAAACCTCACCCCCAACCCCCTCTCCAAAGGCGAAGGGGCTTTCGTGAACCAGGTTTGTCCATTCTGGTTTTATCAGCAAAAATGTTTAACTGAACCGGTAGCCCCGCAGAAAATCTTCCACCGGCATTCTTTTCTTTCCTTCAAGCTGCACATCTTTCAGAAGAATGTATCCGTCTTTGGCTGCCATCTTCAACCAGGTTTTCCCATCCGACTCCCAGCGGCCGGGTTTGGAAGTAGGTACTGCAAATTCTTTTTCACTGCGGAAAATTTTAATGGTCTTGTCTCCTAAATCGGTAAAAGCTCCCGGTACAGGAGACAGACCACGGATGAGGTTGTGAATTTCAGTTACAGTTTTTGTCCAGTCGATGCGGCAGGTGGCGGAAGTTATTTTAGGAGCTGGTCTCAGTTCTGAGTACTCTGTGCTGAGTATCGAGATTTGAGGTGTTTCATTCAACGTGCCATCAGCAAGCCCGTTCACGGTTTCCACCAGCACTCTGGCGCCGGTTTCTTTCATCCGGTCGTGCACTTCGCCGGCGGTTTCGTTTTCGCCAATAGAAAAACTTTCCTGCAATAAAATATTCCCGGTATCTATTTCATGTTTCAGTTTGAAAGTAGTGACCCCGGTTATTGTTTCTCCATTTATTATAGCCCAGTTGATGGGGGCGGCGCCGCGGTACTGGGGCAACAGGCTTCCGTGCAAATTTATTGTCCCCATGGGCGGCATGTTCCATACAGCTTCGGGCAGCATACGGAATGCTACCACCACCTGCAGATCGGCATTCAATGATTTTGATTTTTCAAGAAACGCGGAGTCTTTTAATTTTTCCGGCTGTAAAACTTTCAGGTGATGCCGCACCGCATATTTTTTTACGGCACTTTCGGTCATTTTCATTCCGCGGCCGGCGGGTTTATCAGGCGCTGTTACGACACCGACGATGTTATATTTTGCTTTCAGCAACGCATCGAGTGATGCCACGGCAAATTCGGGTGTGCCCATGAAAACAATACGGATGCCTGATGTCTGATGTCTGATGTCTGATTTTTCAACCATGCAATCTGCAATCTAAAATCTAAAATGGTTCATTCAAAGTCTGGATAAAGAAGATACTTCTTCCTGGTTTTTTTAAACTCACTCAGCTTCGGTTCCCAGCTTTTTCTTATTTCTTCTTCGCTCCTGCCGTCTTTAATCTGCTGTATCAGCACATCGTTGCCGGAAAGCCGGTTGAATGAATTTGACCTGAGGAAAAAGCTGTCTTTATTGGGAAAAAGCCGGTAAGCTTCCATCAGCCATTTCAGTTGCACTTTGCCGTCCACTTTTTTCAGTACTTCTTCCGGCGTGCCGCTGAGGCTCCAGCCGTAACAAATCTTACCGTAATGCTTTGAGCTTTTGGCGCCTTCATTCGGATTGGGAGTAAATGAATAAAGATTTTTCGGCAGGTCGGGATGACCAAACACCTGGAACTGCTTGTCGGTTCCTCTTCCTTCGCTAAGCGCTGTGCCTTCAAACAGGCAGGTGGAAGGGTAAAGGTAAATGGACTGGATGTTGGGAAGATTGGGTGAAGGTTTTACAGGTAAAACGTATTTGCTTTTGTGGGTATAATTCTCACACTTTATGATAGTAAGCAACAATGAGTAATTATGCAGGTTATCCTTGTTATTGGAAATAGTATGGCTTACCTCTTTTCCGTCAATTGATATTTGTTCTGATACAATAGGTTTTATATTCAGCCAGTATTCTTTGCAAATCATCTGTGCATACTCTCCAATCGTCATTCCATACACAACCGGGATAGGTTGCATGCCTACAAAACTTTTGAATTGCAGATCCAGCACCGGACCATCCACATAAAATCCATTGGGATTTGGCCGGTCGAGAATAATCAGGGGTTTGTTGTTTTCTATAGCCGCTTCCATAAACTCCTGCATGGAGGAAATGTAGGTGTAGAACCGAACGCCCACATCCTGTATGTCGAAAATCAAAACATCCGCATCTTTCAGGTCTTCAGCAGCAGGCCTCCGCTTGCTGCCGTAAAGCGACACTACAGGAATGCCTGTCTTTTCATCCACATAATTGCCTATTTTTTCTCCTGCATCGGCTGTGCCGCGAAAACCATGCTCGGGGCCGAAGATGACTTTGATTTCCACACCGAGTTTTCTCAATGTATCCACCAGGTGCGTATTGCCCACGGTGGAAGTATGATTGGCGAAGATGCCTATCTTCTTTCCTTTTATTAACGGGAGGTAAACGTGGAGTCTTTCTGCTCCGGGAATGATGGGCTGATTGTTAAATTGTTTAATGGTTAAATTGTTGGTTTGCTTCTCTGTGTTTTGAGAACAGGCAATAAAACAATTTAACAATGCAGGAATGAAGAAAACGAATATTCTGGTCATAATTTTATTGCCTTCAAATTTCAGGAAAAAAAATCACTAAGAGACTGATAAGACCACCTTAATTTTTTAAGCGGTTGTATTGGGGGAATTGGCTTATCTTGCGGCATTTCTGACTCTCGAGTTTGCTTTCTCTTTTAGCCGAACAGACTTCCGGAACGCTGACGTGTGCGACGCAACGGAAGATGATAAGAAATCCGAAAGCTGACTTCAAAAAATATTTTATTATGCAGCAAGTAAAAAACGGCGACAAGGTGAAAGTGCATTATCACGGTCGCCTTACAAGCGGGGAAACGTTTGATTCATCAGCCGGCCGCGAGCCGCTGGAGTTTGAAGTGGGCGGCGGTATGGTGATCAGGGGTTTTGACAGCGGTGTGATAGGAATGGCTGTGGGTGAAAAGAAAACTTTCAATATTCCTGTACATGAAGCTTATGGCCCGGTAAATCCTGATTACCTGATTGAATACCCCAAAACAGAATTTCCCGAACACATCGAACTGGAAGTAGGCTTGCCGCTGGTGATGAGCAATGCTTCGGGCCAGCAGTTCCAGGTAAAAGTAACCGAGATAAAAGAAAATGTGGTGGTACTGGATGCCAATCACCCGCTGGCAGGCGAAGAACTGATCTTCGACATCGAGCTGGTGGAGATAGTGGGAGGGAAGCCACTGATTATAATGCCATGATATAGTTGATGGTTCATGGTTCATAGAAAAAAATGATAACCCATGAGCAATGAACTATATGCCATGAGCTATTTTCTATTTAACCACCAGCCAACCCACAAGCCGCAAAGTCCCCACGCAGCAATGGCGTCAATTAAATCGCCGGTAATCATATGCCAGGGAAGTTCAAACCAGATATGGCCGGAATAGGGCCCCCACAAAAAAGTAAACAGCCCGACAGCTACAGCGCCGGCAAATGCCCTGCGGGTTATGGGCACTCCGCCCCGGGTGAGAATATAAATGAGTGAAATAACAAGAAAGAGATCAACAAGAAATCCGCGGATCATGGGCATGACCATACTGCTGCTGAAAGATTTGTGATAAATGACCGAAGCCCACGGTTTGCCCTCCATCCCTTCCATCATTTCCTGCCGCTCTTTTTCGGTAGGTGCGCTGGGCAGCATGTAGTGCCCGTCCTCAGTAATTTTTGATGAAAGAACATCCAGCACTTCCTGCTGGGCAGGCAGGTATTTGAATGAGTTGTCGTGAATGCCAAGAAACATCCATGAAGCGGCCTGCCATACAAAAACAATGATGGCTCCTACCAGGGAGCCGATGACCCATTTTTTCATAACAGTTGGTTTTGGTTTAGATAGAAAAGGTAAAAACAAATTCTATTTTTTGCAAGGAATTTTTTTGGCCGGTGGTGAATGGTCAATAGTTTGAAATGCTTTGTATCCGGTATTAAAATTCCGGATTTGAGGTTTGCCCTTGCCGGTTGTCTGTTGCCATTGTTTATTCACCATTCACCTTCTCGTCTTATCTTCGCTGTCCATTTTCCGAAACCATGTTTGAGCAATACCCGTTCACGGCTGCCGAAAGATTTCTGCGTTATGTGCAGATAGATACGCAAAGCAATCCGCAGTCGAAAACAAATCCTTCAACCGAAAAACAGAAAGACCTCAGCCGCCTGCTGGCGGAAGAACTAAGGCAGATGGGAGTGGCAGATGCCCACATGGATGAATGGGGCTACGTGTATGCCACTATACCGGGCAACACAGAAAAGAATGTGCCTGTCATCTGTTTCTGTGCTCATGTGGATACGGCACCTGATTGCAGCGGCACAGGTGTAAAGCCCATCGTTCATAAGAATTACCGCGGGCAGGATATCGTGCTGCCCGATGAACCGTCACAGGTGCTTCGGATGAGCGAATATCCTTACCTGCAAACACAATTGGGCAATGACATTATCACAGCATCGGGGAAAACGCTCCTGGGAGCTGATGACAAAGCAGGCGTGGCTGAAATTATGGACTTCGTCAATTTTTTAATGGCTAATAAAGAAGTGAAGCATGGTGAAATAAAAATTCTTTTTACTCCGGATGAAGAAGTGGGTAGAGGAACAGAGAAAGTTGATTTTAAAAAATTGGGAGCTGATCCTTCGGCAAGCTCAGGACAGGTTTTTGGTTATACTTTGGATGGCGGTGAAGCAGGCGTACTGGAAGATGAAACTTTTAGCGCCGATGCAGTGCAGGTAAACATTCACGGCGTGAGTGCCCATCCCGGTTATGCAAAAGGGAAACTTGTGAATGCCATGAAAATTGCAGGAGAAATTCTTGCTGCCCTTCCAAAGAACCGCCTGTCGCCAGAATCCACCGAAGGAAGAAGGGGCTTTATTCATCCTGTGCGGATGGAAGGTATTGCCGAAAAATGCACGATTGATTTCATCATCCGTGATTTTGATACCAAAGGTTTGAAGAAGAAGGAAGATTACCTGCGTACACAAATTGAAGAGCTGATGCGGCTTTACCCGAAAGCATCATTTGAATTTCATGTGACCGAACAGTACAGGAACATGAAAGAAATTCTTGTTCAGCATCCCCAGGTGGTGGAATACGCAAAAGAAGCCATCGAAAGGGCCGGGCTGACAGTAAAAAAGGAAAGCATCCGCGGGGGCACCGACGGCAGCCGGCTTTCATTTATGGGATTGCCTTGTCCGAATATTTTTGCCGGTGAGCAGGCCATTCATTCCAAACTTGAATTTATCAGCGTGCAGGATATGAATAAAGCGGTGGAGACGATGGTACACCTGGTGAGGATATGGGAAGAGAAGAGTTAATGAGCCATTGCCCGACCTTCTTAACATCGGATGTCAGGAGCGAAAAAGGTGTTGCCGCGGAAATGAGTTGTGTCGTGAAATGCCTGGCAGCTTACAGTTTCAAATCTTCATTCCACACCCGCAGGTACCAGTAAAGCGGGTAGCCAATCATTCCCACAAATAAAAATATCAGTATCCACACCAGTCTTTCGCCGGTTTCCAGTTTCTGGTTATTGACAAGATGAATGATGAAGATAACCAGCAAGCCAAGAGAAATCAGTGCCGTGACAAGGCCGGTAAAAAATATCGGACCAAAAGTGGAGAACACAGTATGCGGATCGGGTTCGTCATTTGACCACTCAACGATTTGCGGAAACAAATTAAATACCATGGCAATGATGATGCACACCATGATAAAGGGAAGAAAACTGAGCACACCCAGCAGCAACTTTGAGCTTTTCGTCATGGAGAATTATTTGAGTAAAGGTAACTGGATTTTAATGGATGGCTGTGAAAGGTAAATTAGTTAAGTCTATTGAATTTCTTATAACTTTAGCCCCTTATAAATTTTTATTATGCAGAACTTTTTTGCAAGCTACTGGTGGGTTCTTATTGCCGTGATTATCTTTTTCGGTTCATTCTTTACCATCAACCAGGGCTATATCGGCGTCATTACCCTCTTTGGCCGTTACCAGCGCATTGCCCGCCCGGGATTGCGGATGAAAATACCCATTATTGAAACAGTGCTCAAAAGGGTTTCAATTCAAAACCGTTCGGTGGAGCTGGAATTCCAGGCGGTGACACAGGACCAGGCCAATGTTTATTTCAAAAGCATGCTGCTGTATGCCGTGCAAAATGAAGAGGAAGAAACCATCAAGAAGGTGGCTTTCAAATTCATCAGCGACCGCGACCTGATGCAGGCGCTGGTACGCACCATTGAAGGCAATATCCGTTCATTCGTGGCTACAAAAAAGCAGGCGGAAATACTGGGGCTTCGTAAAGAAATTGTGGATTATGTAAAAGGCGAGATTGACCATACACTTGAGACATGGGGTTATCACCTGCAGGATTTGCAAATTAACGATATTACGTTTGACAAAGTGATAATGGACAGCATGAGCAAAGTAGTGGCCAGCAACAACCTGAAAGCGGCTGCAGAAAATGAAGGCCAGGCTTTGCTTATCACCAAAACCAAGTCAGCCGAAGCCGAAGGCAATGCCATCAAGATTGCAGCCGAAGCCGAACGGGAAGCAGCAAAACTTCGTGGACAGGGTGTGGCGCTTTTCCGCGAAGAAGTGGCGAAAGGCATGACGCAGGCAGCCGAACAGATGAAACAGGCCAACCTCGACACCAATGTGATTCTTTTCAGCATGTGGACCGAAGCCATCAAGTATTTTGCTGAAACCTCCAAAGGCAATGTCCTCTTTCTCGATGGCAGCGCCGAAGGCATGGAAAAAACCATGAAGCAGATTCAGGCGATGATGGTGAAACAGGTGGGAGCAGGCAGTAAGTAAAATGCCGGATGCCTGCCCTCCGAAGCTTACAACTCCGCTAATCTACTTTGCATAAATCAGCGAAGGCGGGTCGGAAGTCTGATGTTTGATGTCTGATATTATCAGGAAGTGATGGGTTTACATTTAGAATTCTGAATCCTGTATTCTAACTTCAGCCGTTGTTAAAGAACTCCAAAACTTCCATCCGCCTCACAACGTGGCACTGTTTTTCCCGTTTCATCCACAGCTGTTGAAAAAAACTTCTTTAAAGGACTTTACATCAACCTACTTTTACGAACCAAAGAAAAACCTGATGATTTATTTTCTGCAAGTTTCTGACACCCTGCAACAAATTGCTTCCAACGTAAACAGTGCGATCACACAGGCCGATAAGAATGGCGACGGCAGCATCAGCCTTGGCGAGTTGCTCAGCATGGGCGGCTGGCTTATGTACCCGCTGATTGGTTTATTGCTGGTAGCCATTTTCTTTTTTGCTGAAAGACTTATCGCCATCCGCCGGGCGGGCCGCATTGATGCCAATTTCATGAACATCATCAGGGATCATATTGTAAGCGGCAATGTGACTGCCGCACGGAGTTTTGCCAAAAACACCAATAACCCCGTGGCCCGGATTATTGACAAGGGCATCCAGCGCATCGGCAAACCGATTGACATCATTGAAGACAGCATGGAAAATGTGGGCAAGCTGGAGCTGTATAACCTGGAAAGAAATCTTTCTGTTCTTTCGCTGGTGTACGGCATCGCACCCATGATGGGTTTTTTGGGCACCATCATCGGCATGCTGCAGTTATTTTACAACATCAGCGCCACAGGTGAATTTACTCCGGCCGCTATTGCCGGCGGTATTTATACAAAAATGATTACGTCAGCAGCCGGTCTTATCATCGGTATGCTGGCTTATATCGGTTATAATTTTTTAAATGCCCAAATCGGTAAGGTGACAAATAAAATGGAAGCCTCTGCCGCTGAATTCATGGATGTATTGCAGGAACCAACGAAGTAAATTATTAATTACACCTGCCTGACTGTGCCATGCAGGCAGGGATTATTGATTATTCAGCATGAACATTAAAAGACGATTAAAGACACAACCCGAGTTACATGCCGGTGCTTTGAACGACATCCTGTTCATCCTGCTTTTCTTTTTCCTGATTATTTCTACACTTGCCAATCCTAATGTGATAAAACTTTCCACACCCAAGGCTAAAAGCGATACCAAAGCCAGGCAAACTGTTATTGTAAATATCCGGCCAACCGGTGAGTATATTATAAATGGCAAACCGGTACCATCCGGCCAGATAAAAGCGATAGTTGAACCATATATTGCCAAAGATTCCACGCAGGCCACTATTGCCATCAATGCTGATAAAACAGTGCCGCTGGATTATGTGGTAGCGGTGATGAGAGTAGCCCGGGAACTGGGTGCCAAGAGTACATTACTGGTAGATACGAAGGAGTGAGTAGACAGAGGTCAGAAGTCGGAGGTCGGAAGTCGGAAACAATTTGCAAATTGAAGCATACTCATAATAACAAAGTCAGGATTCAATAATCGGACATCCTACATCTTACATCCTACATCCTACATCAGATTCCCCTTCACCATCCTGTCCTTTCCCTGCATATCTTTTTTCAGTTCGATGTTTTTTAATCCAGCTGATTGAAAGAGGCTGACAACTTCTTTTCCCAGGTTTTCATTAGTTTCCACAAACAAACTTCCGCCGGGCTTTAAATGCGCTTTTGCAAACGCAGACAGCTTGCGGTAAAAGAGCAAGGCATCATTGTCGGGTACAAACAGTGCCTGCTGCGGCTCAAAGCCGGTTACTCTTTTGTGCATAGTGGCAGCTTCGCTTTGCCGTACATAAGGCGGATTGCTGACGATAATATCATACTGTCCCAGTTCATTCCATTTTTCTTCATCCAGGAAATCGAGCAGCCTGAATTCGACTTCTGCATCCAGGTTGAGTGCATTTTCTGCTGCGGTATAAAGCGCTTCGCTGCACATATCAAAAGCTACTACCTGCGCATTTGGTAATTTCTTTTTTATTGAAATGGCAATACACCCACTACCCGTGCCCATATCGAGAATTTTTTGACTTTTAACTGTTGACTTTTGACTTTCCTTCACTACCCACTCCACCAGTTCCTCCGTCTCCGGTCGCGGTATCAGCACATTTTTATTTACTTTAAATTTCATACCGGCAAACCAGGCTTCGCCAAGCACATACTGAACCGGTTCATTTGTCTTCAGCCTTAGTATGATTGAATTCAAATGCTCTTCCTGCTTTGGAGTTAAAACAAACTCTTTGTTCTTTGCCTGACCGGTTATTTGCCACCCCGTGATGTGTTCCAGCACCAGGCTGCTGATGTTATTTAATTCTTCACTTTCGTACAACGAATCAAGCTCTTTACCGAAACAGTATCTGGCTTCCTGCATGTTCATGGAGCAAACTTACGATGGGAAAGGTGAATGGGTATTGGGCAATGAGCAAGCGGCAATATATCGGGGCTTTCAATCATTCTTCGATAAAAAATTACTTTTGTAATTCACCATGCACAATTGACCATTCACGAAACATACATGCATCGCTGTCTTGAACTGGCCCGGCAGGGCGCCGGTTATGTGGCACCCAATCCCATGGTGGGTGCAGTGCTGGTGTATAATGACCGTATTATCGGTGAAGGTTATCATCAGCAGTTTGGCGCACCTCATGCTGAAGTAATTTGTATCCGGTCAGTGAAGCCCGAAAACGCTTATAAAATTGCTGATTCGGTTTTATATGTTTCGCTGGAACCTTGTTCACATTACGGAAAAACTCCTCCCTGTACTGACTTAATTCTACAACATAAAATTAAAAAAGTTGTCATTGGCAGCAGCGATCCCAATAAGGCAGTAAGCGGCGGCGGGGCTGCACTATTAAAAGCAAACGGCGTGAAAGTGGAAACAGGCATTTTGGAAAAAGAAAATGTTGAACTGAACAGACGATTCTTTACTTTTCATACCCATCACCAGCCGTATATAATTTTAAAGTGGGCGCAAACAGCGGATGGCAAAATGGCCGGCGCCGCCAATGAACGGCTTTTGATTTCCAGCGAAACCACCAACCGCCTGGTGCATAAATGGCGGAGCGAGGAAGCATCCATTCTCATTGGCACCCATACTGCTTTGTTTGACGATCCCGAACTGACCACAAGAAAATGGCCGGGCCCGTCACCGGTCCGTCTTGTAGTGGATATGGAATTACAGTTACCATCTTCGCTGAAAATTTTTAATTCAAAACAAAGAACAATTATTTTTAATAAAATAAAGCATGAAGAAAACGGCCAGCCGGCTTACTACCAGGTGACGGAGGATGTGAGCCTGGTGCACCAGGTTGTAAATGCGCTTTACCAGATGAACCTGCAAAGTGTATTGGTGGAGGGCGGCGCCCGGTTGCTGCAATCGTTTATTGATGAAAATATGTGGGATGAAACAAGAATAATTTGCAATAAACATCTGGCAATCGGCAAAGGGCTGCCTGCTCCGCAATTACCGGCAATGAAACCGGCAACAGAAATAACGATAGAAAATGACGAAGTAACTTTTTATTATAATAAAAACAGGTAATGAACTGGATTGATTGGGTCGGTTATCTCGGCGCCGGGCTGGTGGTTACCAGTTTCCTGGTGAGCTCCAACGTAAGAACCATACGGTTTATCAATATGCTGGGCGCCATTACATTTGTGGTTTATGGTTTCCTGCTCGATGTGAACCTGCCCGTCATCATTCCCAATGTATTTATCACCTGCATCCAGTTTTATTATCTCTATATCAAAAAAGAACCTGGTAAAGAAGTTGGCAAAGGGTAACCCGGACAAAGATTTTTACTTTACGATTGAGAAAGAAGCCATGGCGGAATTCAAAGACCGCGGCAGCCGCTTTATTGCATTTGCTTTTCCAATTGCAGCAGCAGATGATTTTAAAAAACGATTGAAGGAGCTGAAAGAAGTACATCCCAAAGCTGCGCATCATTGCTTTGCTTACCGCATCGGCACCGACGGCAATAAATTCCGCAGTAGCGATGACGGAGAACCTTCGGGCAGCGCCGGCCGGCCGATACTCGGGCAAATAGACAGCAAAGGACTAACCAATATATCAGTGATTGTCGTCCGCTATTTTGGCGGCACTTTGTTAGGCGTACCGGGTTTAATTAATGCATACAAAACGGCCACATCTTTTGCGCTACAACTTTCACCTGCTGTAAAAAAGCCGGTACTGGCGTTTTTCCGCCTGCAATTTGATTATACCGGTATGAATGATGTGATGCGGATACTGAAAAAGCACAATTGCCAGGTTGCGCAACAGCAGATTCAGTTGTTTTGTGAATTGGAAGTTGGCATCCCCAAAACCAGGCTTGCGCTCTGCCTGCTGCAACTGCAGCAGCTCCGCGGTGTTGAGATAGTCGCCCTCTGAAAATTTTTTGATAGTCAGAGTCAACACAGTGAAAAAATTCTATCTTCATCGCCTCATCAAAAATTATGCGACATGTTTAGCCGTTTCAATTTTATTGTTCTGTTTTTGTTTGCCTTCCTGTTTACTTCTTTCACGCAGGTGTCCGTCATCCCGGAGCCGGTATCGCTGCAGGTAAAAGAAGGAACGTATTCCTTTAAAGAAAAAATTGCAATCGGGGGTGAAGTGTCTGACGCCGATCTGAAAAAAATTGCTGAATATCTGAAAGAAAAACTTTCTGTAACAGGTTTACCGGTTTCCATATCCGGCGCAGCTGAAAAGGCCGATATTGTTTTTGTATTGAACAAAACCCCGGATATTCTTACCAGGAAAGAAGGATATAAGCTAAGCATATCTGCAAATGGCATTTCCATTTCAGCAAATGAAACCGCCGGGATTTTTTACGGGGTACAAACTTTGATACAACTGATGCCGCCTGCAGTAGAAAGCAAAGCAACGGTAAAAAATATTTCCTGGGCAGTGCCGGCAGTAGAGATCACCGATTACCCCCGCTTCGGCTGGCGCGGGCTGATGCTCGATGTGTCGCGTCATTTTTTTGGTGTGAAAGAAGTGAAGGAGTTTATTGATGACATGGCGGCTTACAAATACAACCTGCTTCACCTGCATCTTACCGACGACCAGGGCTGGCGTATTGAAATAAAAAGTTTGCCCAAGCTGACGAGTGTCGGATCGTGGCGGGTGGAGAAAACCGGAACATTCGGTACGTTTTCAAAACCGGAGCCCGATGAGCCGCGCAGCTATGGCGGGTATTTTACGCATGACGATATCAAAGAGCTGGTGCAGTATGCAAAAGACCGCTTCATCAATGTGATGCCGGAGATTGATGTGCCGGGGCATAGCCTGGCTGCTATTGCTTCGTATCCGGAGTTGGTGTGCACACCGGGCACTTACCAGGTAAATTCAGGAGAGAAGTTTATGGAGTGGCCACCCAGCGGGCATTTTTATGGGTTAATTGATAATGCACTTTGCCCTACCAATGAAAAAGTATATGAGTTTCTCGACAAGGTATTTACCGAGGTGGCGCAGCTTTTCCCCTTTGAATACATCCACATGGGCGGCGATGAAACGGCCAGGAATTTTTGGGAGAAAAGCGAAGCAGTAAAAGCGCTGATGAAAAAGGAAAACCTGAAGAACCTTGATGAAGTACAGAGTTATTTTGTAAAAAGGGTGGAGAAGATTATCAACTCGAAAGGAAAGAAGATGATTGGCTGGGATGAAATACTGCAGGGCGGACTGGCGCCCAATGCAGCCGTGATGAGCTGGCGCGGCATGCAGGGTGGCATCGACGCGGCAAAGATGGGGCATGAAGTGGTGATGAGCCCGACTACCTATGCCTACCTCGATTATATGCAGGGCGATGTCATCATCGAACCACCGGTGTACGCAACGCTGCGGTTAAGCAAAGCATACGAATTTGAACCGGTGCCGCAAGGAGTGGACCCCAAATACATTAAAGGCGGGCAGGCCAACCTGTGGACGGAGCAGGTGTATAACATGCGGCACCTTCGCTACATGACATGGCCCCGTGGATTTGCCATTGCCGAGGCGCTGTGGAGCCCGAAAGAAAAAAGAAACTGGAACAGCTTTTACAAAAAGACTGAGCAGCATTTTCTGCGTTTTGATGCGGCCAGGAAAAAATATGCCCCCAGCATGTACGAGCCTGATTTCAAATTCACAAAAAATGAAAAGAATGTAATTACGGTGGAAATGAAAACGGAAATTCCCGACATCACGATTCATTATTCATTTGATAATTCTTTTCCTGATAATTTTTATCCGCATTATGCAAAACCCATCCAGGTACCTAAAGATGCAGCCACAATGAAAGTGATAACGTACCGCGGCGAAAAACAACTGGGCCGCCTGATTGTGTTTCCGGTTGCTGAAATGAAAAGAAGGGCGGGAGTGAAGTGATGAGTGACATGTCCGCCGAAGCTTTAGCGAAGGCGGATGAGTGACATGTCCGCCGAAGCTTTAGCGAAGGCGGATGAGTGACATGTCCGCCGAAGCTTTAGCGAAGGCGGATGAGTGGGTATGTGGAGTGGTAACTTAAAAGTTGTTTCAGTGATTTGACCCTTCACTACCCGATATCTATAGTATCATTATTCAAGAATAGCTGAACAGACTTGATGCAGTTGAATCCACCTTCGCTTGCTGAAGAAAAAGCCCAATCAAGGCTCCGGAGGATGAACGGAGCCCCGAACGTTCGGGGCAAGGGACGATTAATAGTAGCACCCAGGCTGGCTGCCAAAATAATTTACTAACTTAGTTACACTGCTTACTTGCCCTGCATACTTTTTCAACTCAAAATTTTTTTTATGCGTGCAGGAAATTTTTTTTACCCGGCTTTATCACTTTTCATTTTAGTTTTTACAAGCGCCTGCCAGAAAGAAGCAGGGAAGGAAAAGATGGCGGAAGAAATAGCCACCTCATCCGCTTCTCCGGCCGCAACGGGTGAAACGGTGACGCCAATCCAGGTTTACGGCGCCTGGCATGCCGGTAACGATTACTGCGTATGGGGAACGGTGAGAAGCATAACGGAATTCGACAGCAAGAATCACTGGCTGATTGACCGCGGCAATGGCCAGCCATCGGTAAATCTTGTTGTGTTAAGTTTTGTGCATCCGCTGAAACTTTTGAACCAAACAACCGATGCCACTACGCTGAATGGCATCCCCCGCGGTATGACGCAGGACATAGTCAATTATTTCAAAAGCCGCGGCATCCGGGTGATGCTTTCCATCGGCGGCATCACTTACGTGGATGCATGGGACCAGGCATTATCAACCAATGCATACCAGCTGGGGTTGAATGCCGCTGCCGTAGCACAACAGCTTGACGTGGGTATTGAGATAGACTATGAAAAAAACCGTGACCCCAAACTGAACGAGTTGCAACAGTTCATCAACGCTTACCGCTCTGTGCATCCTTATGATGCTACCGGCACTAACCATGCAGCCAGGCTTACCATTGATCTTGCCGCCGGCGATCGCTGGCTGATTGATCTTTGCCGGAAAGCCACTGCCGACTGGCTGAATACTTCAAACTCAGTGCTTGATTATGCCAATGCAATGGTGCCGGCACGGCAACCACGCAGTGCGGCAGATGCCATTGCCAACTGGCAGGAGCATGTGGATGGTAAGCCTCAGTATGCACCTCCTATACCACCTCTGGCGCCGGCAAAATTTACAGGTAGTCTTTGGCTGGTGGGAAATAAAGCAATCCCTGAATGCACCAATTTCAATAACTCACTTCAGAAGAGTACGGCAAGCTATGTGCAATCTGTTTTACCCAATGGCGCAGGCACCACACCCGGTATGCTGGGATATATGTTTTGGGCAGCCGAATGCCAGGGCACAAGAGCCGTTTGCACCACGCCACCCAACACTTGCGAAGGGGGCATGGGAGCGGCGGCCACTTATTTCAATATTCCCATTCCGATGCCGCCGCTGAGGCAGGAGTAAGAATCATCTTCTATTTCACTGGTTTTATTTTTTACCTGCGGTTTTGAATGAAAACTTTCATTCAAATATTTTACGGGGTCCAGGTAAAACATTTTTCTGTGGCCCTGTACACTGTTGTCATTTCGCCATGGGTAAGGAATTATTGTTTTAATGGTGTAATGCAGGTGCGGTGGTTTGCCTGCCGCATTTCCCGTATTGCCAACTGTGCCGATAGTGCTTTTCTTTGTTACAAAAGAGAGCAGGCATGTTTTGATGCTGTCAAGATGTGCATAGTAATGAATACGCCACTTTGGCCCGAGTATCATTACCACGTTGCCGCCTCTTGGTTTTTTGCCCTTGTACAAAACAAGTCCGCCTGTTGCGGGGTGTACTGCCGTTCCTTTCTTTGCAAAAATGTCAACGCCTTTATGTGTCACTGATTTTCCCCACGGGTAAGCCCAGAAAGATTGCTGAGAATAACTTTCCCAGCCGGCGCCTTCCACGGGCATGGTTATTTTTTGAGGAATTAAAAAACCGGCCAGGAGTATGAGGATGAAAACTGCTAAAGCGCTAAAGATAATCCTGGCGATTTTTTTACGGTGCATAATATTTGCTGATGGCTTTTTTTTTATTTCACCACATAGACACATAGAAACATGGTTTCACATAGGCTATGGGTTTCTATTGTGCCTGGTGTGTCTGTATGTTTAATAGTGTTTTGTTCGGGTTAGTGAACCAGGAACTCTGTCATAAAAGATCTTCCTCTTTAAACCGGTACTGATTTTTTATCTTTCGCATCACTTCATCCATGCTGGCACGGTGGTCATGCGGCAGCCATTCGCCACGTTCCCATTTGTCCAGCTCACGGTCAATATTTTTCTGCTGCAGCAGCGTCAGTTTTTCCGCCAGCTGGTCGCTCATCTCCTTTTGTTTCCGGTAAAAAACTTTTCGTTTTTCAAATCTTTCTTCCTTGTCTTTTCTTATTTCGTTTTCTTCATTCGCCATGTGCAGCAGCTCTTCTTTTGCCAAAGCAATGTCATAAGGCCCCAGCGGCATAATCAGTTTCGACAACACGGGCCCGGTTTCAATTAAAATGATCAACAGTGAAATGAGCAGGCTGGCCCAAAACACACTGGCCTCTTCCGATGATAAATCAGCCAAAGCTTTATTACGTTCAAGAAATCCCATATTGGCCGACGACGCTGCTTCAAACTGTTTTCTTTTTTCTTCCATCGAAGCCCTGGCATGGCTGAGAATGCTGTCCTGTGCTTTGATATTTTCTTCAAGCAGCAGCATTTCCGGCGCATACTGCAATTTCGCCTGTGTGTATGCTTCCTGTTTCAGGCGGGTGATTTCTTCAATGCCACGCTGCATGCTGCCGCCGGTGCCGTCGGCTTCCTGCAGGTAAGCGGTTTGCAGCTTGTGCAGCGTATCCCCGATCGCCGACTTTCGACCGAGGAGCCGCTGTCTTTCTTTTTCAGCATCCAGCAATTGGTTTTTATACTCCATGGCCAAAAGACTGTCGTTGAGCCGGATCTTTTCATGGAGGTTTTCGGTCAGCTTCACATTGATTTCCTTTTCAAAAATTTTCATCTCCAGCGGCCGTGCAATCACTATACCGATAAGCAGTGCAAGCGCCAGCCGCGGCATCGCCATCATCAATTGCTTGCGGCGACTTACGCCGTACTTGCGCATGGTACTCACCAGGAAGCGGTCGAAATTAAAAATGATAAGCCCCCAGATGATGGCAAAGCCAATGGTCCAGAACCAGGTTCCAAACACCGTGTAAATGGCATACCCAGCCGACAAGGTTGCCAGTACAAATGTAGCCAGCAGTACAGCGCCCAGCCCGGCGTATTTGCTATGTTCCGATGGAAACTGTTTTAAAATTTTCTGATGCGCCCCGGCACACCACCAAAGGAAATTGCTTTCAACCGGTTTTTTCTTTTCGCCAAACGAATCGTAGGTGTACAGGTCGTTGTCCCGGTAGTTATCGGGATGGCCGTTGTTGGTTTCAGCCATGAGAATTTTTTTTCAGTAAGTAAATGTAGAATTGAAATGCCCGGTTGAAGCTGGAAACAATTAAACGGGTAATACTTTATTTAATTATCGGGGCACTGTTAAGAAAAGAATAAAGGTGATGATGCCAGCATGGGAACCTTGATTAAACGTCCCTTGCCCCGAACGTTCGGGGCTCCGTTTGACTTTCCCAATTCTTATCATCATCATGAATATTCGGTTGCAGATTTGCGGCCGGGTGCAAATGAGAAGTTGAGCTGCTATGGCTTATTTAAAATTCATTTTGAATGAGAACCCCGCACAAGGCAACATATCTTGCCGGCAGCTTTGTAATAAAAAAACAGTTTTACTGTTTACTACGAACATCAGTTCATTTTTATCACCACCCGGTAATTCAAATTGCAATCTCAGCACATCTATTAAACCCGCTGTTTGAAAATTGTAATGATTACTTTGTTTTTCGTTACTGCAGGCCTTTTCCGTTATTGTACTTTGCATCATAAATTTTCAACCAAATAAACTGATGAAAAATAATTTTACGCTTACAACCTCTTTACCAACTGAAGGCTTCTCATTTTTCAGGAAGCAAAAAAAACATCTTGCCAAATCCATACTATTGTTTGTCTTATTAAGCGTTGCCGGTTTTGGCATAGCGCAAAATGCTGACAGCGTAAAACAGCTCATGCATGTGAAAGGCACCATAAGCTTCATGAATAAAGGTATTTCCATCATTCCCACCTTTACACTGGATAAACCTGCAGTGGGTATTAACCTGTCGGTGAGCAGGGGCAACCTGAGTTTTGACCCGGAGCTGCGTTTTGCCATTGACGGAAAACCCTGGGGCTTTGTTTTCTGGTGGCGGTATAAAGTAATCAGCAGCGGACGTTTTACACTCGGCACCGGCGCTCATCCAGCCATTGCCTTCAAAACCACTGCAGTGGTAAAAGACGGAGTTTCAAAAAATGTTTCATCAGGTAAACTCTACGTAGCCGGGGAACTGTCCCCCAATTACCAGCTTTCAAAAAATACCAGCGTCGGCATGTATTACCTGTACGGGCATGGAATGGAAAAGGAGGCAATCCGTAACATGCATTTTATTACCTTCAACAGCCGTATTTCAAATATCAAACTCAGCGACGATTTATACCTGGGCGTAGCTCCGCAAGTGTACTATTTAAAGATGGACGATAAAGGAGGCTATTACTTTTCTTCGGCAATTTCGGCGGCAAAAAGAAATTTCCCGCTTTCAGTTTCGGCAGTGATGAACAAAATCATCCAGACCGATATTACCGCCAGCAAAGATTTTGTATGGAGTGTGAGTCTGAATTATTCATTCAGCAAAAAGATTACCAGCCGATAAAAAGAACAGGGCATGAATGCCGGTTGTTTGAAAATCGTAATTATATCTTTGAACTGCGTTAAAATAATCCGGCCGGATGGAGTTCCTTTGTATACTGAAATCATATCTGGAAAACGATGCACAAGAATGCCTGTTTACTACTCACTTTTTTTTTGGTTGTGCATTCTTCATTTTCACAAAAGACGGACACAACAAAAAGTATCTTCCATTTTAAGGGAGCTGTCACAATTACCACCAAAGGAATTTCATTCATTCCATCTTTTTCACTGGGCAAACCGGCGGCCATTTTTGATCTGTCGATGGGGAAAAGAAAATTGTATTTCGAACCGCAATTGCGGTTTTCTCTCAAAGGAAAACCCTGGTCATTTCTTTTTTGGGGGCGGTATAAACCGATAACCACTGAAAAATTTCAACTGCTTGCCGGCACCCATCTTGGTCTGAATTTCAGGAACGAATCCATTTCAGCAAATGGAGTACCAACCACAGGGCTGGTAGTTCGCCGCTATCTTGCGGCAGAGCTGGCGCCGGCTTATTTTATTTCAAAAAATATAAATATGGGGGTGTATTATTAATATTCACGGGGATTAGACAAAGGCACTACAAATAATACTCACTTTGTTACTATCAACAGCAACATTTCAATTAACAAACCCGGCAGCCGGTTCAATGCCCGCCTCACTCCTCAATTATACTACCTGGCGCTGGATGCAAGGGACGGGTTATTTATTACTTCTGCTATCAGTGTTTCCAGGAGTAATTTACCTCTTTCTGTTCAATGCATCGTTAATAAATCTATTGAGACAGATATTGAAGGAAGTGAAAAATTTTTATGGAACGCCAGTCTCATTTACTCATTTAATAAGAACTATGTCCGGCGGTAAAACAGCGAAAGAATACGTAAGTTTGTGGGAGATGCGTCAGGTGGAAACTATAGAGGAATTCTACAAACGGAAATTCGATTGGATACCGGATAACCTCCGCAATGAGATAGGGCATTTCAATATTTTCAAATTGCAGCCGTATGTTGAAGGCCAGCCTCCATCTG
>Ga0114944_1000057_pt1 | contig 26380 bp, 20 predicted proteins | sample OV2TP2_FD_89582 | JGI IMG/M metagenome (GOLD analysis project Ga0114944, IMG submission 89582) | Hot spring microbial communities from Beatty, Nevada to study Microbial Dark Matter (Phase II) - OV2 TP2 | ecosystem: Environmental > Aquatic > Thermal springs > Hot (42-90C) | place: USA: Beatty... | reverse complement strand
TAAGCAAGCACCCATTCAATTTCTCCAAACTCAAATCTTTCTTCCACCGAATGCTGCGTGATTAATTGCCCGGTTTCTGAAACAGCTTTAATGGTTGTTTCAAATACACGACTGCCTTTTTTCAGCTTTACCTTTTCATTTTTCTTATAAAGATGCTCCGTGTACCGGTTAAAAATTTCATTAAACTTTCCTGCAGCCAGCAGTTGAAAGTAATTTTCGAAAACTGAACAAAGCTCCTTTGCCAGCAAAACAGGCTTGTAATTTTTCCCCGTAATCTGCTTCAGCGAAACCGGGTTAGGCAAATCAGCCGGGAAAACTGTTTGGTTAATATTTATCCCGATACCAATCACTGCCCAATGCCATTGGTAATTGGTGACTGGTGAGTGGCGAATTTCTGCCGGTTTCTGATTTCCGATTTCTGACTTCCGACTTCCGACTTCTGTCTCCTGGCTCCTAAGTACATTCTCTATCAACACTCCCCCTACCTTCCTGTCACGCCAGTAGATATCATTGGGCCATTTAATTTTTGTGTCATCACCTGCATAGCGTCTGAAAAATTCATGGACTGCAACTGCAGTGCATGCACTCAGTTTAAAACCATCGGAAACTGTTAGGGGGTAAGGGTTTAATAGTATGCTTATGGCAATGTTTGCTCCGGCTTGTGAACGCCATGTCCGGCCACGCTGCCCCTTGCCTGCTGTTTGTTCATGGGCAAAAATCACCATTCCTGGATGCGCTACAGTATGACCCTCCGTCACTCCGGCCTGCTGTATAAGCGCCATGGCATATTTGTTGGTACTATCAACTGATTGCAGTTCAATAAACGGCATTCCTATCGGATTGACGGCAGGTAGTAGTGGCAATTAATTACTATTTTTGGCAAAATAAACGGGTTTTTCCAAAGTAAAAACCGGAAGAAATAGTTGCCGGTTATTAGTTCCTGGTAATTCAAGAATAAAACACATTTTCAAACTAAAACTACCAGCAACAAGCAACCAACAACCCAAACATTAAACTATAACATTATTGGAACAACTTGAAATATTGACTTCCCGTAAGAAAAAAAAGATATCCCGGCTTACGAAGAATTCTAAAATCATCAAAACCATCATCAACGCAATCAGGGAAAAAAAAGGAGAAAAAATTGTTTCGCTTGATTTGAGAAAAGTGAACGAGGCGGTGGCCGATTTTTTTATCATTTGCGAAGCGGGTAACCAGCCGCAGATAAAGGCTATAGCCGAGTTTACCGAACAGGAAGTAAAAAAGAAATGCAAAGAACTTCCTTACCATCACGAAGGATACCAGAACCTGAGCTGGGTGCTGCTTGATTATGTAAATGTGGTGGTGCATGTGATGTTGGGCGATACAAGAAAATTTTACCAGCTGGAAGATATGTGGAGCGATGCAATGGTGGAGAATCACAGTAAAAAATAAAAGAGCTTTGTTAAAATTAACAGCGATACCATAATTATTAATAAAACGTTTTAAACAGCAGGGGAAGAAAGAAAAACATGTCAGAGCAATACAATAAAGACGAAAAACAATTGCCCCGGTTTCAGCAGAACCGCGACCGTGACGATAACAGTAAGCGCAAAGGGCCCAAGTTCAGCATCTACTGGATATATGCCATCATATTCGCCACACTCATCGGTTTTGGTGTGTACGGACCTTTCAGCAAAAAAACCACTTCCATTAAAGTGGGGGATTTTAAGCAAATGCTGCTGAAGCATCACGTGGATCAGTACCTGGAAGTGACCAATAAAAAAATTGTGCGGGTAACTATTAAGAAAGACAGCCTGAAGTATTACCAGAATATTTTACCCAAAAACCTAACCGGGCAGGTGGATGAGCGGCCACCCCAGTTTCATTTTGAAATCAACGACCGCTTCAGGGATGAAATTCTTGACTTCAAAAAAGAAAACCCGGTTTATTTCGCATCCGAAAATGACGATCCTTATAAGGCCGAAAGAGAAAGAGACTGGTTTTCCGGTGTGCTGAATGTTTTATTACCTGTATTGCTTTTCATCGCTATCTGGATTATGCTGATGCGCAAGATGAGCGGCGGTGTGGGCAGTGGTGGCGGGCCCGGCGGCATTTTTAATATTGGTAAATCCAAAGCCACTTTGTTTGATAAAGGCACAAAAGTGAACATCACCTTTGCCGATGTAGCCGGGCTTGACGAAGCCAAAGTGGAAGTGATGGAAATCGTAGACTTTTTAAAAAATCCAAAGAAGTATACCAACCTGGGCGGTAAAATTCCAAAAGGGGCATTGCTCATCGGTCCGCCCGGAACCGGGAAAACCCTGCTGGCAAAAGCGATGGCGGGTGAAGCGCAGGTGCCCTTCTTCAGCCTTAGCGGAAGCGATTTTGTGGAAATGTTTGTCGGCGTTGGTGCCAGCCGTGTCCGCGACCTGTTCAAGCAGGCAAGAGAAAAAGCGCCGTGTATCATTTTCATTGATGAAATAGATGCCATCGGCCGTGCAAGAGGTAAGAACATCATGATGAGTAATGATGAAAGAGAAAGCACACTGAACCAGCTGCTCGTTGAAATGGATGGTTTCGGAACCGATACCGGTATTATTGTGCTGGCCGCCACCAACCGCCCCGATGTGCTGGATAATGCACTGCTTCGTCCCGGCCGCTTCGATCGCCAGATTTCAATTGACAAGCCCGACCTGAAAGGACGTGAAGCAATCTTCAAAGTACACCTGAAGCCCATCAAGATTTCTGAAAAAGTGGATATTCATAAGCTGGCTGAACAAACTCCCGGTTTTGCCGGCGCCGATATTGCCAATGTGTGCAACGAAGCGGCACTGATTGCAGCAAGAAAAGGAAAACATTCAGTGGAGATGTCCGACTTCCAGGATGCGGTGGACCGTGTAATTGGCGGGCTGGAAAAGAAAAACAAAATCATCTCGCCGGAAGAGAAAAAAGTAATTGCATACCATGAAGCCGGCCATGCCATCTGCGGCTGGTACCTGGAGCATGCTTATCCGTTGCTGAAAGTAACCATTGTGCCAAGAGGAACAGCGGCGCTGGGCTATGCACAGTATACACCCAAAGAGCAGTATTTGTATAACACTGATCAACTGATGGACCAGATCTGTATGACGCTGGGCGGCCGGGCCAGCGAAGAACTTTTCTTTGATAAAATTTCAACCGGCGCACAAAACGATTTGCAGCAGGTAACAAAAATTGCCTATGCAATGGTTACCGTGTATGGTATGAATGATAAAATAGGTAATGTAAGTTTTTATGATCCGCAGCAGGAAAATGCTTTTACCAAGCCTTACTCCGAAGAAACTTCAAAACTGATTGATGAAGAAGTACGTAAGCTGATAGATAATGCTTTTGACAGAACCAAACACTTATTAAATGCGAAAAAAGAGCAGGTGAAAACTCTTGCTGAAGCATTGCTGGAAAGAGAAGTGTTGTTTCAAAGTGATGTGGAGGCCCTGATAGGGAAACGTCCCTTTGAAGAGAAAAAAGTGCTGGATGTGCCGGTGAATGAAACCGCGGCCGAAGAAGCAAAGCCGGTGGAGAAGCCTGCAGAAAAAAAATCACCAGAAACTGCATCGGATACCGGGCCGGGCATATTTCCCCTGCCGGCATAACCAAACAACCGGGAATGAAATTTTCTCCATCAAAAGAATCCATACTGAAAAAAATACGGCAGGCGTTGAGTCACTCAACGCCTATTCCTTTTCCGCAAAGTGAAGGAAACCAGCCTGTGTTTCCGCCGTCGAAGCAGGATCTCGAAGTGGAATTTGCCGAGCAGTTCAATGCGCTGCAGGGGCGGTTTATTTTTTGTGTCAACCTGCAGGAGCTGGCTTTTCAGTTCGGCAGCCTGGTAAAAAAGCGGGACTGGCAAAAGATTTATTGCGTGGAAGAAAAATTAAAGCAGCTCGCCGGACATTCCATTGAGGAAAGGTTTATGTCAACTGATCTTGCCGGCTGCAATGCGAGTGTTACAGGCTGCGAATGCCTGGTGGCAAGAACCGGCTCCATCGTGATGAGCGCTGCGCAGCCCTCAGGAAGAACTACCAGCGTGTATGCACCGGTGCATATCTGCATTGCTTTTACCAGCCAGCTGGTTTATGATGTAAAAGATGCGCTGGTGCTGCTGAAAGAAAAATACAACAATAAACTTCCTTCGCTCATCACTTTTGCTACCGGTCCCAGCCGCACAGCCGATATTGAAAAAACACTGGTCGTAGGCGTGCATGGCCCAGGCGAAGTGTATTGCTTCCTGGTGGATGCGTAGTAACTTCTACCTTCGTATTTTTATTGCATGAACAATCCTCAGGTTTACGAGCTTTTTGTTTATGGTTCGCTGCGCAGCGGTTTCCGCAGCCCGGCTTATGAGTATATCAGCCGCTATTTCGATTTGGCAGGGGAGGCAAAAGTAAAAGGCGAACTCTTTGACCTGGGCAGCTACCCGGGCGGCAAACCAACAGATAAAAATAAATTTATCGTTGGAGAACTTTACCGCATCCGTAATGAAAGCGAATTTGCATGGGCCATGGCCCAGCTCGATGATTACGAAGGTGTGAATGTGGCCTTTGATGAAGTGCAGCTTTACCGCCGCGAATTGACCGAAGTGTACAACAACAACCAGGCAACAACAGCATGGATTTACTGGTACAATGGCGATGTAAGCGGCAAACCGGTTATTGAATCAGGCGATGTGTTGCAGTACATGGCAGAAAAGAAATAATTTCGTTTGGTGACGCTTCCCCCCGATAAAAAAATCTACTTCCTCTCCGATTTTCATCTCGGCGCACCGGATGCGGCATCCAGCCTTGAGCGGGAAAAACAGGTAGTCAGGTTCCTTGATGAAATAAAAACTGATGCGGCTGAAATATTCCTTGTTGGCGATATGTTCGATTTCTGGTACGAATACCGCAAAGTGGTGCCGAAAGGTTTTGTAAGGCTGCTGGGAAAACTGGCCGAACTCAGTGATACCGGTATCTCCATGCATTTTTTTGCCGGCAACCACGACATGTGGATGAAAGATTATTTTCAGAAAGAACTGAATATGCCGGTTTATTTTAAACCGGAAGAATTTGAACGGAACGGTAAAAAATTTTTCATCGGCCATGGCGACGGGCTGGGCCCGGGTGATAAAGGATATAAGTTTTTGAAAAAAATTTTTCGCAACCCTTTTTGTCAATGGCTGTTTGGCATATTACCACCTTTTTTCGGCATGGGGCTTGCCAATTACCTGAGCCGCCGAAGCCGGGCACAGACCGGTGCAGCAGAAGAAGTTTTCCTTGGAGAGGATAAAGAATGGTTAATTATTTATTGCAAAGAAGTTTTAAAGCAAAAGCATTTCGATTATTTTGTTTTTGCACACCGGCACCTCGCTATTGATTTTAGCCTTACCTCCGTTCCCCACTCCGTCAGGAGAGGGGTTGGGAGTGAGGCTTCACGCTACATCAACCTCGGCGACTGGATACATTATTACACGTATGCAGTTTTTGACGGCAATGATTTGGAACTGAAATCTTATTTGAATAAAAATGAAAAAATCATCCGCAGGTAAATGCTGAAAATACTTTACTTTATTTTTTTAATGACGCTGGCCGGTATTGCCAGTGCGCAGGGCGACACCGTTTTCAGCTTTTTAAAAAAAATCAGCGGCGATATCACAGCTTTTACGGTTGATAATCTTGATAACGTTTACCTCCTTAATTCTTCCGACCAGCTGAAAAAGCTGGACGCCAACGGTGATTCAGTAGCCGTGTTTAATAATGTGCGAAAAACAGGCAAGGTTTCCTTCATTGAAGTTTCCAACCCGTTGCGTGTACTGCTTTACTACAAAGATTTTTCCACCGTAGTGGTGCTCGACCGCCTGCTGAATATCCGCAACAGTATTGACCTGCGGCAGCAGGATATATTCCAGGTGCAGGCCATCGGATTGAGTTACGACAACAAAATCTGGCTCTACGATGAATTTGAACACCGCCTGAAAAAAATTGATGAAGACGGCAGGCTGCTTTTTGCGACCTCCGATTTCCGCCAGCTGTTCGGCGAGTCCTATACTTTTACTTCCATCAGCGACCAGGACGGCCTGCTTTACCTGTACGATAAAAACAAAGGGGTTTTGGTTTTTGATTATTACGGTACGTTGAAAAACCGCATTCCGCTGACCGGTTGGGAAAATTTTAAAGTATCAGGGAAATATATTTTCGGCACCCGAAACGATTCCCTGCTTCGCTACCAGCCTGCTGTTTTTCTTACTGAAGAAATTAAACTGCCGCCGCCGATTCGCCAGGCACTGTCCATCCGGTTTACTCCATCAAGAGCCTATGCGTTGAAAAAAGATGTGCTGGAAATTTACCGGCTTCGCTGAGGTGCATTCTTAATTACTTTTGCTGCGAAACAGTAAGACATGAATGATGTTTTCGATAAGATATTTTTTGACAACACTGTCCGGAGCTATGCAATTGTGGCCGGCATCATTTTGTTTGTGCTGCTGCTCAAGCGCTTTATTTCACGCTACCTGGCCGGGCTTATTTATGGCGTGGTAAAAAAAATCTGGAAAGATGTGGACAAGAAATCTTTCTCCGGCCTGGTGGCGCAGCCGCTGGGATTGTTCCTGCTTATACTTATCTCCATTGTTTCGCTGCACAAACTCCATTTTCCCGCTGCGCTGAATGTGGAAGTGTATAAGGCCACGACCAAAGAAATTGTTCAATCGCTCGGGAGCATCATACTTATCTTTTCTTTTATATGGCTGCTGCTGCGCATCATTGATTTCATAGCCCTGCTGCTCGAAAAAAAAGCTGACCTGACACCGGACATGGCCGACAACCAGCTGATCATCTTCTTCAAAGATTTTTTCAAAGTGGTTATCGGCATTCTTGGTGTGCTGATGATTCTGAAGTTTGGCTTTGGCTTCAGCATAAGCAGTTTCATTACCGGCCTCAGCATTGCCACGGCGGCCATTGCGCTGGCAACAAGGGAAAGCCTTGAAAACCTCATTGCTTCGTTTATCATTTTTTTTGATAAACCCTTTACCATCGGCGACCTGGTGCATGTGCAGAACATAACCGGCACGGTGGAAAAAATCGGGTTGCGCAGCACACGCATCCGCACCGACCAGAAAACTTTTGTCACCGTGCCCAACAAGCAGATGGTGGACAGTATTCTCGACAACCTGAGTTTGCGGACGCAACGCAAGGCAGAAATAAGATTGGAGATTGGCGTGAATATTTCTGCTGAAACACTCCGGATATTTATTGAAGCGGTGAAAATAAAAATGAATCACCCGCAGATTGAGGAAACATCAGTTTATTTAATGGAAATAAGACCCAATGCTTTCCTGATTCAAGCCGACTTTTTTACGGCGCCGGTTTCCATCAATGAATTCAACAGCCTGAAGCAGCAGAAAAACCTGGAAATACTCAGGTTGATGGAAGAAATGAAGATTGAACTGGCCGGGGCAAGCAGCGAGATAAAGATTTCGGGAAAACTGGAACAGTGATTTTACCCAAGGCCCGCCTTCAGCTCATTCAGAAAGGACTTGATTTTTTGCAGCGACTGAATCATGGCGAACTTCTCTTCTGCATTTCTGGTTTTCTTTAAAAACTCCTTGGCGCCTTCGATGGTGAACTTGCGGCGGCGCAGCAGGTCGTGAATGAGCACCAGGTTTTTTACATCCACAGGCCGGAAGAAACGGTCACCTTTGCGGTTCTTTCTCGGTTGCAGGATGTCAAACTCGGTTTCCCAGTAGCGGATCAATGACTGGTTTAACCGGAACCATTTAGCCACTTCGCCGATGGAGTAGTATTGTTTTTTAAAAAGTTCGTCATCCGGCGGAATCTGGATGAGGTCGGCATTCAGGTGCACTTCTTTCAGCGACAGGCGGCCCCTCGGCGATCTTCTTTTCGGTGTTTCCGGCCTTATTTGCTCTGCTTCGGGTTGTGAAATTGTTTCCTGCACCTCCTGCTGAGGTCCGGGGTTTACATGCAATTCCTGTTCCGCAGTTTTTACATCTTTTTCTTCTGCTGCAGAAAAATCGAAGGTGATTTGCGAGTGTGATTTGCTCATAATTGCCCAGTAAAGATAAGAACCCTGAACGGAGCCCCGAACGTTCGGGGCAACGGAAGCTGAATAGTGTGGAAAAGTTGGGCGAATAATAAATAATTCTGAATGGCAGGATGGTTGGATTGTTGGATGGTTAAATGGTTGAATGGGTGAATGGTTATCGTGGGGGATGTGTAAGGGATATTATAAGGAACTGTTCATATTTCGTAGAGACAGGGCATACCTTGTCTCTACAAACAAAGGCAAATTTAAAATGTATAATTGCCTGCAATGCCAGGTGGAATCTGACAGCAATCAAACCATCATACCATTCTTTCCTGCCTTAGTCAAAACTCTGGTTCGATGCCGCCGCCAGCTTCAGCAGCCGGTCAAACTGCTCGGGAGTGAGGTCGTTGTAGAAGAAATAAATCGGGTCGAGCTTGATGCCGTTTTTGATTACTTCGTAATGACAGTGCGGGCCGGTGCTTTTGCCGGTACTGCCCACCCAGCCGATTACTTCGCCACGCACTACCCGCTGCCCCCGTTTTGCCTTGATGCGGTACATGTGCCCGTAAAGCGTTTTGTACCCGAAGCCATGATTGATGATAATGTGATTACCGTAACCATCGCCGCTGTTGCCGGCAAATTCAATCGTACCATCGGCAGTGGCATAAATAGGTGTGCCTGCCGGGGCAGTAAAATCAAGACCCGGGTGCAGCTTTACGGTTTTATACACCGGGTCAATGCGGTAACCAAATCCGGAAGCTATGCGTTTGAGATCTTTATTGCTTACAGGCTGAATGGCAGGTGTGGCAGCCAGCAGTTTTTCTTTATTGTTCACCATGCCTGTTATTTCGTTGTATGAAGTCTGTTGTGCCCTGATGCGGCTGCCCAGGTTGTTGAGCGATTCCGTGATGGAATTAACAAGATCGCTTTCTTCCATGCCTTCCACTTTAGCTATCTGCTGCTGTTTCTCGAGTTCTTTGGCGCGGGCACTGTCAGGAATAGGGTTGGCTTCAAAGATGGAGCGGTACACATCATTATCCCGGGTTTCAAGTTCCTTCATCTTCTGCTCCATGTTTTTCATCTGCTGGCTCATTTCGCGGAAACGGTCTTTCATGCGTTCGTTTTCGCTGCGCAGCAGTTTTTCATTGGGCGAACCGATGAACCGGAAAGCCACAAAAGAAATAAGCGCCGCCGTTACCAGGGCAGCAGCCAGGAAACCAAATACCCGCAGCAGCTTTACCCGCAGCGGTGTTTCCAGTTTTTCGTACCGCAGCGTATGGGTGTTGTAATAATATTTGATTTTTTTCATGGAGCTCGTCGTTCCAGGTGGGTATTAATGGATGCTGGTTTTTGAGCCGGGCCTTCCGGCTTACAGTCAACTGCCGGCTTATTATTACCTTTGGCCACTTTTGCAGGGAAGACAAATATAGTCTTATAAAAAGCAAAAATCAACCGGTTTATTTATGATGACCAGCAGTGCCATACGGCAGCAGTTCATGGATTTTTTTGCATCGAAAGGACATACCATTGTACCCTCGGCGCCGATAGTGATTAAAAACGACCCCACACTGATGTTTACCAATGCAGGTATGAACCAGTTCAAGGATTATTTTTTGGGAAATAAACCGGCGCCATGGAAACGGGTGGCTGATACCCAAAAGTGTCTTCGTGTAAGCGGCAAGCACAACGACCTGGAAGAAGTGGGTGTTGATACGTATCATCACACTATGTTCGAAATGCTGGGCAACTGGAGCTTTGGCGATTATTTCAAAAAAGAAGCGATTGAGTGGAGCTGGGAACTGCTGACGGACGTGTACCGGATTCCGAAAGACAGGCTGTATGTAACCGTGTTTGAAGGCGATACCAAAGAAAATCTGCCGCAGGATGAGGAAGCATATAATGAATGGAAGAAGTGGATTAGGGAAGACAGGATTCTTTTTGGAAACAAAAAAGACAACTTTTGGGAAATGGGCGATACCGGCCCCTGCGGCCCCTGCTCCGAAATTCATGTGGACTTCAGGCCCGATGAGGAAAGAAAAAAGCTGGACGGGAAAGACCTGGTGAATAAAGACAACCCGCAGGTGATTGAAATCTGGAACAATGTATTTATCCAGTTCAACCGGCTGAAAGATGGAAGCCTTGAACCTTTGCCCGAAAAGCATGTAGATACGGGGATGGGCCTGGAAAGACTGGTGAGGGTGCTGCAGGGTAAACTGTCGAATTATGATACGGATGTTTTTACAGGCACCATCGCTGTTACTGAAAAAATAACCGGCAAAAAATATGATGGCAGTGATTCAAAACTGGCCATTGCTTTTCGTGTTATTGCCGATCATGTTCGGGCTATAGCATTCACTATAGCCGACGGGCAGTTGCCCTCAAACACCGGGGCCGGATATGTTATACGCCGCATTCTCCGCCGGGCTGTACGGTATTATTTTTCATATCTCGGTTACAAACAGCCATTGCTGTATCAGTTAATACCGGTGCTGGCAAGGCAATTTGAAAATGTGTTTTCCGAATTGCACCAGCAGGCAGATTTTGTAAGCAGGGTAGTGAGGGAGGAAGAGGAAGCGTTTTTAAGAACGGTGGATAAAGGTTTGAATCGGATGGAAGATATTCTTTTCATGCCTTCTGTGCAATCCGCAGCAAAAATATCTGGCAAAGATGCATTTGAACTTTACGATACTTATGGTTTCCCGATTGACCTGACAAGGTTGATTGCTCACGAAAATAAACTGGAAGTTGATGAAGCCGGTTTTGAAAAGGAAATGCAGCAACAGAAAGACCGCAGCCGCGCCGCTACTGCCATCGAAACCGAAGACTGGAAGGTGCTGGATGATTTTGCCCGGAATGAATTTATCGGTTATGAAGAGCTGGAATCCACTACCAAAGTGGTGAAGTACCGGGAAATAAAATTGAAAGGGAAAGAAGCATATCAACTGGTGCTGGAGGTAACTCCTTTTTATGCCGAAAGCGGCGGGCAGGTGGGTGATACAGGCTGGTTGGAAGTAGGCGGTTCGAAGTTGGAAATTGTGGACACTAAAAAGGAAAATGATTTAATCATTCATTACACCGATTCCATTCCTGCTGATTTAAGTGGCCCGGTGATTGCCAGGGTGGATGCGGAAAAAAGAAGAAGAACTGCCATTCATCATTCCGCCACACACCTGCTGCATGCAGCGCTCAGGAAAGTGCTGGGTACCCATGTGGTGCAAAAAGGCAGCCTGGTAAATGATGAATATCTCCGCTTTGATTTTTCTCATTTTGCAAAACCGGTTGATGATGAGCTTGCCGCCATTGAAGCCTTGGTGAATAAAAAAATCAGGGATAATATTCCTGTGGTAATAAAAGAAATGCCGAAAGAAGAAGCCACACAGATGGGCGCCATGGCATTGTTTGGTGAAAAATACGGCGATGTGGTGCGGGTTGTAATCATTGACCCCACCTGTTCCGTGGAGCTTTGCGGCGGCACACATGTGGGCAGCACCGGCGAGCTGGGATATTTTAAAATCATTCATGAAACCGCCATAGCCGCCGGGGTCAGGCGCATGGAAGCAGTGAGCGGTGTGGCGGCGGAGCAATACATCAATCAGCAGCTGGAGCTGCTCGGAAAAATAAAAGAGCAGTTTAAAAACCCAAAGGATGTACTGAAAACAGTGGAAAACACACTGAATGAAAACGCCGCGTTGAAAAAACATCTTGAACACATGGAAAACCGGATGCTGGTGGGCATCCGCAATGAGCTGCTTCAAAAGGATGTAATCATTGACTCGGTTAACTTTATCGGCGAGATAGTGGAAGTGAGCAATCCCGATGCCTTGAAAAAAATCTGTTACGATCTGAAAAATAATCTCAGTTATTACGTGGTGGTGCTTTGCGCCAATATAGGCGGCAAGCCTTCGGTGGCCATCAGCATTGATGAAAAAGTGGCGGCTGCAAAAAAGCTGGATGCTTCTGCCATCATAAAACAACATGTGGCGCCGCTGATAAAAGGCGGCGGTGGCGGCCAAAAAACATTGGCCACTGCAGGAGGGCAGGATGCAAACAATCTGTGGCAGGTAATTGAAACAGTAAAAGCGCTATTATAATACGGCTTGTTAAAAAGTCTTTTTCAACAGTCATTTTTGCGTTAATAAGTTATTTTTTGCAAGGGCAATCCTCCCCCGCTTATCATTTTTTTCATCCCGACTCACTTCGCCGCATGGTAGAAGTTATCGCTTCAGACAGTCTTGAAGGTAGATATACTGGCACTACCGGCAACCTGAAAGCCGCTCTCTGCATTGCTGATCAATTCCGTAATGCAGGGCTCAGTCATGTGGCAGGTAACAACGGTTTTTTTATGGAAATAAAACCATCGTGGTTGAATGTGATGGGTGCCATCGAAGGAAAATCCAGGCCGGGGCAGGTGATTATTTTTTCAGCGCATTACGATCATGTTGGTACCATCAACACAAATCCCTTTTCAGGCAGCGGGGGAAATGCTGTGGTGGAAAAAGGGGATGAAATTTTTAACGGGGCAAATGATAACGCTTCAGGCGTGGCTGCTGTCATCAGTCTTGCCAGGTTTTTAAAAGAAATAAACAACAATGAACGGACGCTGATCTTTATTGCTTTTACCGGCGAGGAGCTTGGGTTGCTGGGTTCGCAATACCTGGCCGAAAACATAGAGCCGGATTCCATAGTTGCGATGATAAATATCGAAATGATTGGCCGGAAACCTTACAGTTCCTCCAGGCCTTATGTAACCGGACATGAACAATCTGATTTAATAAAAATTCTGAACAGCAACTACCAACTGCACCAGGATAAGAAAGAAAAAAAATATTTCAGGCCTGATCCGTATATCGGAAGTTTTCTTTTTCAGCGTTCAGATAATTACCCGTTTGCAAAAAAAGGAATTCCGGCGCATACCATTATGCTCAGTTCGCCAAAAGATGAATACTATCATACCCCCGACGATGAACCCGCAACCCTGGATTATAAAGCAATGGCTGAAGTTATCCGTGCAGTGGCTGCCGGTGTGCAGGCACTTGTAACCGGCGCTGATACGCCCAGGCGGATAAAAAACTTTTAATGAAAAACACATCAATCAGTCATCTTCTATCTTCCTGTTTATTTTAGGAGTTTCCCTGTAAATCCGGATAGCTAATGTGATGGCCACAATACAAACTATCAGAGCGACTATAATAAACAGTTCTTTCATAAGCAATATTTTGAAGCAGTTAGAATGGTTCAAAAAAACTGAAACTTAAAAAAATTACCAATACCACGAAGTGGTAAGGAATTTTACCCGTCCATATCAGTAATTTTACCATGATGAATGTTCTCAATGAAACCGGCAGATATTACTTCGTACTTTCACAGCAAATGATGCAGCGCTTATTTACGTATAATATCTTAATCCCGTTTTGACACCATACACCTTCGATTCTGTAAAATACATTGAGCATGCTGCTGCAGTTCTTGCGAAAAATATTTTACCCCAATATGCCCTTTACAACCATGGCCGCTGGGCAGTCCATCTGAAACACTCGCTACAATTCATGGGCTGGTGCGGATTAAAGTATCGCCCCGAACTTAGTGAAACCGATCCTGGTTTCCGTTTTAAAAAAGAGTTTTGGGAAAAGGGTTTGCCACCGAGGCAGCCTTTGCATCCGTCAGGTATGGATTTGAAAAACTGAATTTTCAGTGCATTGCTGGCAGGACAGAACCGGAGAATATTGGTTCATGGCGGGTGCTCGAAAAAATAGGAATGGACTGGATTGGCCAGGATGAGTTGGATGGCTACCTGGTGAGGCTCTATGAAATTCAAAACCCGGTTATCCGCTGATACAGCCACCCAAACAGTTCCCGGCATTTAACATTTCCGAATCATTTCGTAATTTGGGAAATGTCCTTATATTTGACCTACGAAAAAAAACGTAGAACTAAAAAAATCAGATTATGAAACGAATTGCAATAAATTTTGTCATAGCCGCCTTGCTGGCTACGCTTTCTTTTCCTGCCTTAGCGCAAGAAGAAAAAGAGAAAGAAAAAGAAAAGAAAAAGGAAGTGGAACAGATAATCATTACACGCAAGGGTGATGATAAAGAAAAAGTGGTGATTGAAATCAGCGGTGATAAAATCACCATCAACGGCAAACCGGCCGATGAGTATAAGGACGGTGAAATAAAAGTGCACCGCAATAAATTCAAAACCCTGGAAGGCTTAAATGCAATTACAGCACTGGAAGGCTTAAATGCACTTACAGCACCTCGGATTGGCAATAACTGGAATTTCAACTGGGACGGCGATGCGTTCAGGCTTTTTGATGATGCCGGTGAAAACCGGGCAATGCTGGGCGTGACCACCGGGAAAGCTGATGGTGGCGGTGCTAAAGTAACCGATGTGACAGATGAAAGCGCCGCAAAAAAAGCGGGCATCAAAGAAGGGGACGTGATTAAAAAAATTGATGACGCAAAGATTGAAGATCCGGATGACCTGACAGAGGCCATTCGCAAACACAAACCCGGCGATAAAGTAACAGTGACGTTACTGCGTGACAAAAAGGAACAGAAAATTTCGGCCGAGCTGGGTAAGTGGAAGGGGTTATCTTCACTGGCCATCACACCGGGTCAGCGGTACAAAATGGAAGTTCCCCAGTATGACTTTAAAGATTTGTACACACCACGCATACAAACCATACCCAGAACACCCGGGCAAAACTGGTATTGGTCAGGCAGCTCACCGCGACTTGGACTTTCTGTTCAGGATACTGATGATGGCAAAGGTGTGAAAGTGATTGAAGTGGATGATGACAGCAATGCAGCCAAGGCCGGTGTAAAAGAGGGCGACATCATCACTCATTTCAACGATAAAGAAGTAAACAGCGCCGATGAAGTGGCTAAACTGGTGAAAGAAAACAAAGACAAACCTTCCGTGCAGCTGAAAGTGAAAAGAGACGGCAAGACACAGAATGTTGAAGTAAAAATGCCCCGCAAGCTGAAAACGGCCGACCTGTAAACTCATTCAATAAAAAATCCGTAATCATCGCCACGGCTCGTGTCTTTTGCGTGCCGTGGTTTTTATTTAAAAGAAAAAAAATTGTTTACACCGGTTCACTCAGCCGTTCCGGTTTTGCATTGTATTTTTGCCGTTCTCATCCGCAATGCAGGCAAACGAAAAATATGAAGTGGTTGTAGGGCTCGAGGTGCATGCCCGGCTGCTTACCCGCAGCAAGCTGTTTTGCAGCGACAGTACAGCATTTGGCGAAGAAGCCAACAGCAATGTAAGCCCCATTACGCTTGCCCACCCGGGCACCCTGCCAAAAATGAATAAGCAGGCTATTGGATTTGCCATAAAGCTGGGCCTTGCGTGTCACTGTACCATTAAAAAGCAGAATTATTTTGCCCGCAAAAATTATTTTTATCCTGATTTGCCCAAAGGCTACCAGGTATCGCAGCATACTACACCTGTTTGCCAGGGCGGTTTTATTTCCATTTCAACACACAGCAATGAAAAAAATATCCGGCTGAACCGCATACACCTCGAAGAAGATGCAGGTAAAAGTCTTCATGATGTTTTTGCTGAAGAAACAGCGCTGGACTACAACCGGGCCGGTGTGCCCCTGCTTGAAATAGTGACCGAACCCGACATCCGCAGCGGCGAAGAGGCTTATGCTTTTCTTACAGGGCTGCGCAGGCTGGTACGCTATCTTGAAATCTGTGATGGCAATATGGAGGAAGGAAGCCTGCGCTGCGATGCCAATGTATCGGTTCGGTTAAAAGGTGATGACCGGTTGGGTACAAAAGTGGAGGTGAAAAACCTTAACTCCATAAAAAATGTAAAAACAGCCATTGAATTTGAAGCCCGGCGGCTGATTTCATTGCTTGAAAAAAATGAAACTATCCGCCAGCAAACAAGAAGTTTTGATGCCGGCTCCGGAACTACTTTTGCCATCCGCGATAAAGAAGATGCTGAAGATTACCGCTATTTTCCCGAGCCGGATCTTACCCCGTTTGACTTCACGGATGATTTTATTGAAGAAATAAGAAAAACAATTCCGGCGCTGCAAAAAGACAGAATCAGTAATTACATAAACAATTACCACCTGAATGAATACGATGCCACGGTGCTGACAGAAGAAAAAAATTTTGCTGAATACTTTGAAAAACTCGTTGGCCAGGGTAATACAGCACAGGCGGGTGATGGCACAACCGCCAGGGCCAAAACGGCAGCCAACTGGATGCTGGGGCCGGTAAAAACCTGGCTGAATGAGCGGAATAAACCCATTGATGAGTTTCCCCTGCAACCCGAAAACCTGTTGAAGCTCATCAGGCTGGTAGAAAATAATAAGCTTAGTTTTTCTGTTGCGGCATCAAAAATTTTTCCGGTGCTGGCAGATAAGCCTGGCGCCGACCCGGGACAACTGGCCGCCGCTATGAATCTCATAATGGAAAGTAACTTAGATTACATTCAGCCCATTGCCGATGCTGTACTTTTACAGTTTGAAGAAAAAGTGAAAGAATACCGCAAGGGGAAAAAAGGGTTACTGGCTATGTTTGTCGGCGAAGTAATGAAGCGGTCAAAAGGCAAGGCCGACCCCAAAGTGGTAAATGAAATTTTGCTTGAAAAACTGAAAACCTGAAATAAAAGAATTATGCGTAAACTTAGTTTGATTACAGCGTTTGTTTTTGTTCTTGTTTCCTGTAAGGAAAAAAATACCGAGGGGGCGGTAGAAAAATCTTTTTCCGTAAGCGGCACATTAAAAAACACTGCTGCCCGCAATGTGTACCTGGAAGAATCGGTGCTGTCAACCAGCCAGAAAGTACTGAAAGACTCTTCAATCATTGACGCCGAAGGAAAATTTATCCTGAACACCACTGTACCCGGCGAAACCGTTTTCAACCTGCGCCTCGGCAACGAGCAGTTTGCTTTTGTATCACTGGTGAATGATGCGGATAAAATAAAGGTGGAGGCCGATTTCAGCAAAGGGTATGATTTTTATTCGGTGTCGGGTTCTGAAGCAAGCAGCAAAATAAAAGAGTACCTGGGAAAATCAGGCGAGCTGATGCGGGAAAAGTACAGCCTTGAAATTCAGCTTGACAGTTTAAAAAATATTGCCGGAGCAGAAACGGCCAATGCAGCCCCGGAGCAAAAACGCAAAGAACTGGTGGAGAAACTCAGAGCTTACACATTGCAATCGGTGCAGCAGGCAAAGAGTCCTTCGTTGGCTTTGTTTATTCTGGCCACCTACCAGGGGCAGGCCAACAATCCGAATTTCAGGATGAATCCCTTCAGCAGCGAAGAACTGGTGGGTTTGTTCAATGAAATGATAACTAAATTTCCCGGTCGGGCCGATATGGTCAGCATCCGCGATGCCATTCAGTCGCAGATTGTAAATGCTGTGTGGGTGGGTAAGCCGGCGCCTGAAATTTCTTTACCCGATACGGAAGGCAAGACCGTTTCGCTCAGTTCGTTCCGCGGCAAATATGTGCTGGTTGATTTCTGGGCCAGCTGGTGCGGTCCCTGCCGCATGGAAAATCCCAATGTGGTGGAAGCATTTCACCGGTTTAAAAATAAAAATTTTACCGTACTGGGCGTGTCGCTTGATTTTAAGAAAGAAAACTGGCAAAGAGCCATTGCAGATGACAAGCTGAGCTGGACGCATATCAGCGATCTGAAACGCTGGGAAAGTGTGGTGGTGCCTGTGTACAAAATCCAGGGCATTCCTTTCAATGTACTGGTTGATCCCGAAGGAAAAGTGATTGCAGAAAATTTGCGGGGCAGTTTTTTACAACAAAAACTGGAACAGGTGCTGAATTGATTTCTCTATACTAAAAAAATATGGCTGACATATCGCCGGCCTTTTTTTGTAAACAAGGCTTCAGTTATTCTGACACAGAAGTTGCTTCCAAATCTTTTTTCCGGATAAATGTAATTAACAACGAGGGCAATAGCACCAGGTTGGTAACGGTGGCCGCTATTAAAGTAAGCGAAGTAAGCCAGCCCAGCGATTGGGTGCCGCCAAAACCGCTGAAGCAAAAAATAACAAAACCGGCAATCAGCACAAGCGAAGTATAAATAATACTGATGCCCGTGCTGTGTATTGTTTCAATCACTGTTTTCTTTTTGTTGAAATGATGCAGCGGCAATTCCTGCTTGTAATTTACCAGGAAACGGATGGTAACATCAATGGCAATGCCCAGCGCTACACTGAAAATTAAAACGGTGGAAGGTTTTATTCTTACACCCAGCCACCCCATCACGCCGGCGGTAATGATAAGGGGAATGATATTGGGAAGCAATGAGCACAGTAAAATCCGCCATGAGCGGAAAAGGTACATCATGCAGAGGGCAATTAACCCGAATGCCCAGAGGATACTTTCTTTCAGCCCGTTGATGATAAAACTGCTGCCTTCAAGAAAGGTAACGCTGGCGCCGGTAAGCTGCACATGGTATTTATCTTTTACAAAAAGGCTGTCGGCTTTTTTCTGAATGCTGTCCAGTATAGCCGGCAGGCGGTAGCTGCCCACATCGCTCATGTTTACACTTATTCTTGCTTCCTGTTTGGCGCTGTCAATAAACGATGATAACAGTTTGCTGAAAGCATTTTCATTGCCTGCTGAATCAGCTTTGAATTCAAGATAAGGCTTCAGCGGAATCATGTCAAGCTCCGTAGGTGCGGTGTAGCCGAGCGTATCGCCTTCGAAGAAAGCCTGTTTGGCAAATTTCAATCCTTCCGTAATGTTAAGCGGTTTTCCAATCACTGCCATGGAAGCAAGAAATTGCGACAGCGAATCAATTTTCAGAAGATTGCCAATGTTGCGGCTCACGCCTCTTTTCTTTTTAGTGTCCACTACAATTTCCAGCGGCATCACCCCTTTGAAATGAGTTTCAAAAAATTTCAGGTCGGTATAAATTTTATCTGTTTTGGGAAGATCATCTACAATAAATCCTTCGCTGCGCAGCCTGAAAAAACCTGCCACTGATACGGCAATTATCAAAACCGTGATACCATAAACCAGTTTGCGGTGATTGAGTGACCAGTTCTCCAGCCGGTCGAGCCAGCGTCGCAGCCGCGGGTTTTCAAGATAGCGGGTGTGGCGGCTTTTGGGCGCCGGCAGAAAACTGAGTGAAGCGGGAATCAGTATTAGCGAAATAAAGAACAGCAGCATAATATTGGTTCCTGCCACGGCGCCAAATTCTTTCAGCACCTGGCTGCGTGTGAGTGCAAACACGGCAAAGCCGATGGCTGCCGTGATATTGCAAAACAGGGTGACAATGCCCATCCGCTCCACCATCATCACCAGCGCTTTTTCTTTATTGCCTGTTTCGCTGTACGAGGTATGAAATTTGTTCAGAAAATAAATGCAGTTGGGAATACCGATCACCACCACCAGCGGTGGAATAAGCGCAGTGAGCAGGGTAATTTTATAACCCATCAATACCATGGTGCCCAAACTGAACACTACACCGGTGCCGACAACAAGCATGGAAAGCAGCATAGCGCTGAACGATCGGAAAAACAATAAAAGTATAACAGCCGACAAGGCCACCGAAGCCCACAGGAACCAGCGCATTTCATCGGCAATGCGTTTTGCAATTACGGTGCGTATCAGCGGCAGGCCGCTCAGGTGTATTTCCACCGAATGATTTTTGCCGAATGCTTCTGCCAGCGCCGTTATTTCACTCACCGTCTTTTCCCTTTTCTTGGAAGTCAGTAATTGTTTATCTATCCGGATGCCGGTAAGCCAGCTATTGGTTTCGGAATTATAAAGCCGGCCGCGGTAAAAAGGCAGGTTGTAAAAAATGTTTTTGCAGCTGTCAAGCTCTTCTTGCGAAAGCAACGTGTCCCTGAAAATTTCCCGGGAGCTGAGCTGTTCCGTTTCTTCGATTTTTACAAGATTGATGGCTGTCACCGGCGAAATCACATCCCCGGCACCGCGTACCTGTTTTATTTTTTTAATGAGCAGCCGGAGGTCATTAAAAAAATAATTATTGAAAAAGCGGTCAGTCTGCATACCCAGCACCAGCAGGTTTCCATCTTCGCCGAATTTCTTTCTGAATTCCTGGTAGGCTTTATACTTGGGATGATCGGTGGGGATGGCGTTGGCAAATTCATAATTCAGCTGCAGCTTTTTTGCTTCATAAGCCATAAAAACAGTTGCACCGAACAGGAGAACCAACAATGCCACTCTGAACCGGAGAATAAAATTGCCAAGGCGAAACCACATAGTGAACTCTTTGATGGAAGAATGGCGCAAAGAAACAGAAAAATGCCTGAACCGGTTCGTTAAATCCTCTCCGGGCAAGTTGATTACAATTGATATTTTTGAAGTGTGAGTTTACGGCAAACCATAATCATCCTTGTTTCTTTTTTTATTTCCATCAGCAACGCAACATCCCAGCAAAGCCTGCCGCCCATCGGGCAGTGGCGTGATCACCTGCCCTATCATTCTGCCGTTGAAGTGACAGCCGGTGGGGGTAAAATTTTTTGCGCAACGCCATACAGCATTTTCAGTGTTGACCTGGCTGAAAATTCTATTACCCGTATGAGCCGTATAACCGGTTTGAACGAAACAGGCGTTTCGGCAATTGCTTATGACGGGTTAAATGAAAAATTATTGATTGCCTACCGCAGCAGCAATATTGATATCATTTACCGGAACGATATATTCAATATCCCGGATATTAAACTTGATAACATTACCGGCAATAAAACCATTTACAATGTTTTTTCGTCCGGGAAATATTTTTATCTCAGCGCCGGGCTGGGCGTTATTGTAATTGATGGAGAAAAATATGAAGTACAAGACAGCTGGTTTATCGGGAACAGTGGCGGTCAGGTAAAGGTAAACGGATTTACTGCCGGCCATAATTTTTTTTATGCGGCTACTGATGAGGGATTGAAAAGGACTTCTGCAAATACTGCTGATCCGGCCAACTACCTGAACTGGCAAAACCTCAGCGGCACAAGCGGTTTACAGGCAGGCAACTGCAATGATGTGATTAATGCGGAGGGAAAAATTATTGCCTTGAAAAGCGATTCGCTGTTTGTGCTCACTGGCAGCAACTGGAATTTATTTTTTACTGAAACCGGGTGGAATATTTCCGGTATCCGTTCTTCTTCGGGCAGGATACTAGTTTGTCAAAGAAAAAATGACGGCAGCGCCAAAGTGACTTCGCTGAATACAGATGGAACTATCAGCCGTGTGCTGCAGCAACCGGGATTAATTATTGCACCAAAGGAAACTATTTTGGTAAATGATGATTACTGGGTAGCCGACAGCAGCGGCGGGTTGACCCGGTTTATGCAAAGCGGTTTTCAGAATTACAATCTCAATTCACCGCAGTCTGTTGCTTCGGGGCAAATGATTTTTTTCAATGAAAAATTTTATGCGGCAGCCGGCTCGGTGAATGCAAACTGGCAGAAGCAGAACAACAAAAACGGGCTGTATAAATTTTCCGACGGGGAATGGACAAATTACAACGGCAAGAATTTTCCGCAGCTCGATTCACTGCCTGATATTATTTGTGTGGTGGCTGACCTGCGTGACGAATCAATATGGGCCGGCTCTTATGGCGGGGGTTTGCTGCACATAAAGCCGGGAAACAGTTTTGAAGTCGTTAAACAAAATTCTCCCCTCAGCGCAGCCACTTTTGACCCCGGCAGTTATCGTGTAGCCGGGCTGGCATTTGATAAAGAAAAAAATCTGTGGATTGCCAATTATGGCGCTGCGCAAAATATTGTTGTGAGAAAAAACGATGGCGGCTGGAGATCATTTTCTCCACCCTTTGCTCTTTCCGAAAATGCCGTATCGCAAATTGTGATGGGTGATGAAAACCAGAAATGGATAGTGTTGCCGCGGGGAAACGGCCTGGTTTGTTTTAATGACAACAATACGATTGACAACACAACCGATGATAAATGGAAACTGTACCGAAGCGGCGCCGGTGCTGGCAACCTTCCTTCGGATAATGTGCTTTTTGTGGTAAAAGACAAAAACGGTTTTATCTGGGTGGGAACGGATGACGGCATCGGCGTGGTACAATGTCCGCAGAATGTTTTTTCAGCTCAGGGATGCGATGCGGTGCTGCCAGTGGTGACACAGGGCGGATTTAACCAGTATCTTTTTAAAGGCGAAACAGTGCAATGCATTGCCGTGGATGGCGCCGACAGGAAATGGGTGGGAACAAAGAATGGCGCCTGGCTCATTAGCAGCGAAGGTGAAAAAGTGATTTACCGGTTTACCGAAACCAACAGCCCCCTGTTGGGCAATGATGTGCGCAGCATCGCCATTGATGGAAAAACAGGAGAGGTTTATTTTGCTACAGCCAATGGCATTTGCTCATTCCGCAGTACGGCTACCGAAGGCAGCGAGATGAATGAAAACGTGCTGGTGTTTCCCAATCCCGTGCCGCCGGGTTACAATGGTGCTATTGCCATCCGCGGTTTGGTGAACAATGCCATTGTAAAAATCACAGAGCTGGATGGACGATTGGTGTATCAGACCCGTGCCCTTGGCGGGCAGGCTGTGTGGAATGGCCGGGATTACAGAGGAAGAAAAATTTCCAGCGGTGTGTACCTGGTTTTGGTGAGTGATGACGGGAGGAAAGAAAACCTGGCGACAAAAATAATTTTCATTAACCACCAAACCCCCTAATGGGGGCTTTTATGAAACTATTTTCAACCAAAGGAATTGTATTGCGTTCGGTTAAATACGGTGAAACCAGTTTGATTGTAACCATCTTTACCGAGTTGTTTGGTGTGCAATCGTACATTGTCAGCGGGGTGAGGGCTTCTACCAAAAAAGGCAGCGGTAAGGCCAACCTGTTTCAGCCGGCGGCAATACTGGACATGGTGGTATATCATAACGAGCTGAAACACCTGAACCGGATAAAAGAATTCAAATGGGGTTATTTGTACCGGCATATTTTTTCCGATGTGCCGAAGAATGCCGTGGCTTTGTTTATGGTGGAGCTGCTTACCAAATGCCTGAAACAGCCCGAAGCCAATACCGATTTGTTTCATTTTTGTGAAGACGCTTTTATTCATCTTGATGAATGCAGCGGCGCCGTGATGGCAAATTTTCCTTTGTTCTTTGCGCTTCACCTGACCAGCTTTTTTGGCGTGCCCCCTAGCCTTTTGAAGGGAGAGTTTGATAAAGGAAAAATTTATTTTGATTTAAAAGAAGGAGAGTTTACTCTGCAACAACCGGATCATCCTCATTTTCTGGATAGCAAACAAGCCGAAGTAACCAATGAACTGCTGAAAGTGATGCAGCCCGCCGAACTGGAACAGGTAAAACTCCATCACGATTTCCGGCGACAATTATTAGCGGCTTATGAAACGTATTATGCCCTGCATATCCAGGATTTCGGAACCATGAAAACGCTACCGGTGCTGCGGGAGGTGCTGGGGTGAAGGTTAATCAAATTAATTAGTTCAGGATTGTTCAAATATTATTTTTTTCTTTTTCTGTACTTAAAATACTGTATTATGTAAAAAACTCCGCCGGATATGGCAGTTAAACCAAGAAATGGATTTGATACTCCATTATCTTTAAATATCATTACTAAAGAAATAACCAAAACAACACCGATTGCAAGAATTACAAAAACAGGAGAAGCCTCATTCTCATAGATCGATTTGGCTCTCTCGATTTTTGGCTGTTTATAGGTAAGCTTTTTATCTGAAGTTTCAGTTTCAGCAATTTTATTATGATATTCTATAAACTCAGGGAAAATTTGTACAAATGAATCAAAATCATCTTTTGTAAATGTAAAATGCCAGAAATTTATTTCTGTATCATCAATAAGAGTAATCTGGAATAAATCAAAATTTTGATCCTCCTGGTATTTATAACTTTTAATTTCTCTGAAAGATATTTTTCTGTCAGGGTTTTTATGGAAAATATATTGATGCAACCATTTTATAGTTAGAAATTCCTTCGTTAAGGAGATTTCAATTTCCGCCCTTGAAATAAAACGTTGAAGAAATAATCCGATTCCAATCAAACAAATTGATGCAATAATATTAACACCTGTATCATCGGGAAGAATTTCATGAAAAAGTATTACACCCGGTATTACAATTAAAAGCATTGAAAAAATCGCCAATGCCCATGACGTTGATATTATCCAGTAAGATTTCAATTATTATACTAATCTTTTTGATAAACTAAATTCCTCTTCAATCACTACCACCCCCGGCCTCTTCCCTTTTTCAAAACTCCCCAGCTCATCATCCCATTGCAGGGCTTTAGCGCCGTTGAGGGTGGCCCATTGCAGCACCTGCTCCCGGATGGAAAAAGTTGAAAACTTTTCCAATCCTGCCAAAACCGTCTGTATTTCTTTCGCAATACTCAACTGCCAGTTGCTGCTGTAGCTATCTGTGCCGAGTACAATAGGACAATCGTTTTTTAAAAACATCTCAATAGGCGGTGTTTTGTTTTCAATATACAGGTTGGCATTTACACAAAGACACCAATAAAGTTTTAACCCGTTGGCGGCTGCATATTCTTTAGCCCACAATACATCTTCTTCAGGCATATAAGTATTGTGAACAAGAAAAATAGTTTGCCCGTTGTTGAAATGCGGCAGCACAGAGCGAATGCTGCTCAAACCTGTCACAGGAAACGGCGAGTTTTCGATACCGAAAATTTTAAACAGCTTCAGGTAATCGCCGCCGCCGGTTTTGTACAGCTCATCTTCGGCGGGATGCTCCTGGTTGTGAATCGAGATAATTTGGTTTTTGGTTAATTGATTGATCAGTTGGAAAGTTTTTGGGCTGATGCTGTATGGTGCATGGGGAACCAGCGATGTACGATTTTTACTTTTTACTTTTTCCTTTTGACTTTCGAAAGCTTTTGCCACCTGCTGATAATGGATTATGTTTTCTTCGACTTTCTCATCAGTGAAACCAAGCGCCTCCACAAAATTCTGCCAGCGGATTTTGCTTTTACTTTTTACTTCTGCTGTATCGGCTGTGTTGCCGATATCACCGACCGCTACAATACCGCCATCGTACATTTCTTTTTCAGCGTTTATAATTGCTTGCATTTTCTTTTTTACCGGATCTTCATAAGCCCCTCCTTCGGAGGGGTTTGGGGAGGTCTCCCTCTTGGTGACGACAGAACACAGGAATTCAATCAAACCGGTATGCGGCGGTATCACATTTTTCAAGTGACTGAGCTCAAGATGGCAGTGACAGTTGATGAGTCCCGGTGAAAGAATGCCGCTGAAAGTCTGTACATCATCACCGGCTTCCGATGCAGGAACAATATCCTCCACCATGCCCGATTCATCGGTGATTAAAACCTTATCGCTGCCATGAAGGCGGTAGCCGTCGAATAACAGGTCTGCTTTAAACTTGAGTAAACCCATGCTGTGATTTCATTTAACTTTGCTGCCCTTAATAACGATTTTAAGAATTCCGGAAGATAAACTCCTTATTTGTTAATTGAATAAAAGCCTAACCAGGGCTTTGAAGATGAACGGTCACTGACGCTTCGGTCAGGATGCCGATATTTATCGTCGGCAAGCGTCGCAAGGGACGTTCAATCGGAGTTACCCAAGCCGGGACCATAAAAATAAAACTTTAGAATGTTAGATCGCCTCGAAGCTATAAAAGCAAGGTTTGAACAGTTGGGCATTGCGCTGACCAACCCGGAAATTGTGGGCAACAACAAAAAATTTGCTGAAACAAGCAAAGAGTACCGCATTCTTGAAAAGATTGTTGCGGCGTATGATGAATACAGAAAAGTGCTGGCCGATGAAAAGATGTACAGAGAGGCGCTGAACGCCGATGATGATGAGCTGAGGGAGCTGGCAAAAGAGGAGTTACCGGTTTGCGGTGAAAAAAAGGAAAAACTGGAGACGGCTATCCGCCAGATGCTGATACCGAAGGACCCACAAGATGAAAAGAACGCCATTATCGAAATTCGGGCAGGCACCGGTGGCGATGAAGCCAGCCTGTTTGCCGGCGATTTGCTACGGATGTACATCCGGTATTGTGAGCGGCGGGGTTGGAAGACAGCGATACTGAGTGAAAATGAAGGAACGGTAGGCGGCTATAAAGAAGTGCAGATGGAGGTGGTGGGAGAAGATGTGTATGGCACCCTGAAATTTGAAAGCGGGGTACACCGGGTGCAGCGGGTACCTGCCACCGAAGCCGGCGGGCGGGTGCACACTTCGGCGGCCACAGTAGCCGTAATGCCGGAGGCCGAAGAAGTGGATTTTGAACTGAAAGAAAGTGATGTAAAGATGGAAACAGCCCGCAGCGGCGGCGCCGGAGGTCAGAATGTGAACAAAGTGGAAACAAAAGTGATGCTGACACATATACCGACAGGTACAGTGG
>Ga0114944_1000056_pt1 | contig 27018 bp, 22 predicted proteins | sample OV2TP2_FD_89582 | JGI IMG/M metagenome (GOLD analysis project Ga0114944, IMG submission 89582) | Hot spring microbial communities from Beatty, Nevada to study Microbial Dark Matter (Phase II) - OV2 TP2 | ecosystem: Environmental > Aquatic > Thermal springs > Hot (42-90C) | place: USA: Beatty... | reverse complement strand
TCATTCAGCGCTGCGTTTTCTTTTGCCATTCCTGTATTGCTGTTGCTTGCTGCCCGCGGCATCTGGAAAGATGAAAAGCTGGTGAAAAGCCTCGACCGCCTGCGGTAATCAAATGTACTTTGCCGTGTAACTTTCTTTTACTTTTTTCAGGTCGGCCGGTTTGCCGGCAAATAAAATGTTTCCGCCTTCGTCTCCCGCTTCGGGTCCCAAATCAATCACCCAGTCGGCATTGCGGATAACATCAGGATTATGTTCGATAACGATAATGGAATGCCCCTGCTCGATAAGTGCATGGAAGGAAGCCAGCAGTTTTTTTATATCGTGGAAATGGAGACCGGTGGTTGGTTCATCAAAAATGAAAAGAAGTTTACCGTTGTTTCCTCCTCTTCCTTTACCAAGAAATGAAGCTAATTTCACCCGTTGTGCTTCGCCGCCGGAAAGTGTGTCAGACGACTGGCCCAGTTTAATATAACCAAGACCGACATCACTCAGCGGAAGTATACCTCTGACGATGGCCGGTTCTTCGGCAAAAAAATTGATGGCTTCATCCACACTTAGCTCCAGCACATCGAATATATTTTTGTCTTTATACTTTACTTCCAGCACTTCTTCTTTAAACCGCCGGCCGCCGCAGGCTTCACAAACCAGGTGCACATCGGCCAGGAACTGCATTTCCACCACCTGCTCGCCTTCACCCTTGCAGGTGTCGCAGCGGCCACCATCCACATTAAATGAAAAATGTTTAGGCTCAAAGCCCCGCATTTTACTCAGGGGTTGTTTTGAAAACAGATCCCGTATTTCATCATAAGCTTTAATATAAGTCACCGGATTACTGCGGGATGATTTGCCAATGGGGTTCTGATCCACCAGTTCTATCTGCGAAATACTATCCACATCGCCGGTGACAGCTTTATGCAAACCCACTTTATCAGAAAACTCACCTTTCAATTTTTGCAGGGCAGGATAAAGAATGTGTTTTACCAGCGTGGTTTTACCGCTGCCGCTTACCCCGCTTACCACGCAAAGCAGGTTGAGCGGAAATTCTACCGTAATATTTTTGAGGTTATGCTGCTTTGCGCCTTCCACTCTGATGGAGCGGTTCCATTTCCTCACGGTTTTCGGGGGTTCTATTTTTAATTCGCCTTTCAGGTACTTGCCGGTAAGGCTCTTTGGATTTGAAATAATATCATCATAATTCCCTTCGGCCACTATCTCGCCGCCAAGGTGCGATGCCAGCGGTCCCATATCAATGATGTGATCGGCTTCACGCATCATCATTTCATCATGCTCTACTACTACAACCGTGTTGCCAAGATCACGCAGTTCTTTTAAAACCCGCACCAGGTTGGCAGTATCTCTTGAATGCAGGCCAATGGATGGTTCGTCGAGTATGTAAAGCGAATTAGTGAGATTGCTGCCGAGACTTCTTGTTAGTTGTATACGCTGGCTTTCGCCGCCGCTGAGTGTGTTGGCCAGGCGATTCAAAGTAAGATATCCAAGCCCGACATTGAGTAATGTAGAGAGCCGGTTATTTATTTCAAGCAAAATGCGTTTGGCCACCTGTGTATCATATTCAGAAAGCTGTGACTCCAGTTCGTTAAACCATTTCTTCAGTTCCTTTACCGGCATTTCGCTCAGCTCGCCAATATGTTTGCCGTTAATTTTTACATACAAAGCTTCTTTACGCAGGCGATAGCCTTTACAGTCGGGGCATTGTGTTCTTCCCCGGTAGCGGCTCAGCAACACCCGGTACTGCACTTTGTAGAGTTGCGCCTCTACATCCTTGAAAAAATCATGGATGCCGATGCCATCAATACCCTCCCATAATAGCTGGTACTGCTTGTCGGTGAGGTCGCCAATGGATTTATGAATGGGAAATTTTTCTTTTGCAGACACTTTAATAAACTGCTTTCGCCACCAATCCAATTTTTCGCCGCGCCAGGGTGCCACGGCACCCTCATACACACTCAGACGCCGGTCGGGAATCACCAGGTCGGCATCAATGCCCAGCACCTGGCTGAAACCTTCGCAGGTGGGACAGGCGCCATAGGGATTATTAAATGAAAAAAGATTAGGCGATGGTTCTTCAAACTGCATTCCGTCCAGCTCGAAGCGGTTGTTGAAGTGCAGCTGTGATGTTTGATGTCTGATGCTTGCCCTCCGAAGCATTAGCGAAGGAGGGCCGGATGTCTGATATCCGGCTTCCGACTTCTGCCCCGAACGTTCGGGGCCGGCTTCCGATTGCACTTCAAGAAAAACATCCCCCTCCCCCTCATAAAAAGCGGTTCCGATGGAATCGGACAGGCGATGAATATCATCTTCGTCAAATTTCTTTACAACTATTCTGTCAACAAGAACAAAGGCTGTCAGTTGTGAGTCGTGCGTTGTGAGTATTTTTTTTAAGTCCTTATCCGGTTTCTCAAGCAGCTCTTCCATCCTGTGAATTGTCCCCGTCTCACGATTCACGTCTGGCGCTTCACGAACGTAGATTCTGGAAAATCCCTTCTGCACCAGGATGTTCAGCTCCTCCCTCATTTCCCGGTTTTTATGTTGCTTAAAAGCAATCAGGATAAAAACCCTGTAGCCTTCGGGCAATTTGCTGATGGCATCCAGCACATCTTTCACATCGTCTTTTTTAACCTGCCGGCCCGAAACAGGTGACCATGTTTTTCCAATTCGGGCAAATAAAAGCCGGAGGTAATCATAAATTTCCGTCATGCTGCCCACCGTACTGCGGGGTGTTCGGGTAATCACTTTCTGCTCGATGGCAATGGCGGGGCAAAGCCCTTTAATGTAGTCCACATCAGGCTTGTTCATGCGGTTGAGAAACTGGCGGGCATAGGCACTCAGGCTTTCGGCATAGCGGCGCTGGCCTTCGGCATAAAGCGTGTCAATGGTAAGAGAAGATTTTCCCGAGCCGGAAACTCCCGTAACCACCACAAGCTTGTTTCTCGGTATTCCGATACTGATGTTTTTGAGATTATGCACCCGGGCACCGTGAATAAAAATCACATCAGTGCCGGGTACTTTCACCCTTTCTGCATCGGACTTTTTCGATTCGATGATTTGCATGAAGAGGACAAATTTAAGCTGAGTGGTTAGAAATCAACCGAATCCTTAACATTTCATTTCAAAAAAAGTTGGGAACTTCAAAAGCCGCGTTTGGCGGAACCGAAATTTGACATATTTTTATTGTCCGTTAAAACAATATCCTTCAATCAGAAAATTTTCTCGCCTATCGAACTGATAAATCTACACTGAACAAATTTTACGTATCACTTTTTATTTACTGAAAAACCGAAACCAATATCCAAAAAGTCTGAACCGGACAACCGGGCAGGCAACCACCAAAAAACCGTTTATGAAAGCTTTTGCTAAAAAAACAGACCATGAACTCATCCACCTTTTTGTGGATGGAAACAATGAAGCGCTGGAAACCCTTGTGCTCCGTCATAAGGACAAGCTGTACACCTCAATCCTTTTCCTTGTAAAAGACAAGTACCTGGCCGAAGACATTTTCCAGGATGTATTTATCCGTATCATTGACACTATGCGCAGCGGCCGCTACACCGAGGAAGGAAAATTTCTGCCCTGGGCCATGCGTATAGCCCACAACCTTTGTGTAGATCATTTCCGTAAAGTAAAAAGAACCCCTACCATCAAAAACAGCGAAGACAAAGATATTTTTGAAGTGCTGAACTTTTCTGAAGACAGCGCCGAAACAAAAATGATGAAGCGCCAGAGCTACAACCGTGTACGGGATATGCTCGACCGCCTGCCCGAAGACCAGCGGGAGGTGATCATACTGCGGCACTATGCCGATATGAGCTTTAAGGAAATTGCCGCCATGACCAACTGCAGCATCAATACGGCGCTCGGCCGCATGCGCTACGGCCTCATCAACCTGCGCAAACTGATGGTGCAAAAACAAATCGCTTTGTAATACTTTTAGAACAGCTGCTACTTCTTTAAATTCCTGTAAGTATCCAGGCCGCATTGCAGCCATTCGATGAACTCATCCGCATCGGGAGTGTAAAACTTTGTTTTGGTTAGCGCCACCTGGCCGGGGGTAATTATGGCGTATTGCGGCTGTGAAGTAGCGCCGAAATTTTCCGTTTGGAAAGTTGACCATTTATCGCCGACAGTAATAATTGATTTTTCCTGGCCGTAGGAAGTTTTGTAAACCGTTTGTTCTGTCAGTGGCAGTTTTCTTCTTTCATCCACGTACAACGAAACCACTACAAATTCATTCCGCATCAGGCTGTCAACAATTTTATTTGGCCACACTTTTTCTTCCATCCGGCGACAGTTTACACAGGCCCAGCCGGTAAAGTCAATCAGCACAGGCTTGTTTTCGTTTTTGGCCCTGGTCAATGCGCCGGCATAATCATTCTGCATAGGTTCAAAAATTTCCTGGTGCTTCTTTTCAGAATGGTAAAGACTGTAAGTGGTTCGCGGCGGCGGAAACCCGCTAATCAATTTGAGGTCGGCATACTTTGTATTTGACAATCCCGGAAGCAGGTAAATTGCAGCCGAAGCAAAAAGGACGATAAAAGCAATACGGGTAAAAGAAAATTTCCGTACCGGACTGCTGTGTGGAAATTTTAATTTGCCCAGCAAATACAAAGCAGTAAGCAGGGCAATCAGTACCCACAACCCTATAAACACTTCCCGTTTCAGCAAACCCCATTGTTTTACAAGGTCGGCATTAGAAAGAAACTTTACCGCCAGCGCCAGTTCAATAAAGCCCAGCACCACTTTCACATCTGTCATCCAGCCGCCGGATTTTGGCAGCGAATGCAGCCACGCCGGAAACAGGGCAAACAAGGCAAAGGGCAAGCCAAGTGCAATACCGAAGCCCGCCGCACCTGCGGTAAGCGACCATGCGCCCTGGTCGGCCACACCTACCAGCAACGTGCCGAAAATAGGCCCGGTGCAGGAAAATGAAACGATAGCCAATGTACCGGCCATAAAAAAGATTCCGCCGATATTTCCTAATCCTGATTTGGCATCCATTTTATTGGCAAGACCTGCAGGCAGCCCTATTTCAAAATAGCCGAAGAATGAAATGGCAAACACAACGAAGATGACAAAAAATAAAAGATTCAGCCATACGTTGGTTGAAATATTATTGAATATCTCCGGGCTAATAGCCTTATTGGCTACATGAAAGGGCAACGTGATAAGCACATAAATCAGGAAAATAAACAGGCCATACAGCACAGCATTTGTTATACCCTTATTCCTGTGATGCGATTTTTTGGTAAAAAAAGAAACCGTAACCGGTATCATGGGAAACACACAGGGCGTAACCAATGCAATGAGGCCTCCGAGAAGTCCCAGAAGAAAAATGCGGATGATACTTTTGTTTTTTGTACCCTCATCGCCGCAGGGGCTTACGGGGTTGTTGATGTCGATTGAAGCTACTTTAATATCATTGCCTGCAGCTACCCCTCCTTCAAGCATTACATTAAAATTTAAAGGCAGGTCGGAAAGAAATTCATCATTTTTGCCATAAAAATAAGTAAGCCTGCCCTGCAGCTGAGCGGGTACTGTTCCTTTAATATTCACTACGGCTTTCCATGTCGTTTGTCCTTCGAAAACTTTTACAATGGTGTTTTCAAATATCGGGCTGCCTAAAGTTTTTGATTCACCGCTGTCAAGTAAACTGCCCTCAACAATAATGGCCGAATCAGAAAAGGTGAGCTCCACTGTTTTTACACCACCCGGTTGCTGGTTGGGGGCGTACAGTTGCCAGCCGTTGGCGCCGGTTGTGGAAAAAATCAGTTCATATTTTCCCTCGCTTATTTTTTTGCTGGAATAATTCCAGTGGTAAACTGCAACCGTGTCCTGCGCAGCGGAAAAAAAGGAAAGCAGCGTGGCTAAAAACAGAATAAAAGTTGTGGTAAAAAATTTCGGCATAACAACTATTTAAAAAAAACGAGTTCTCACACAGGGAACTCGTTATTTACAAAAAAATCTATCCCATGGTTTAGTTCAGGGCCACTTTAAAGTTTACAGTTTTGGGCGGCAGGCATTTTTTGTCATCACAGGTCTGGTACTCTACGCTGCCGCTGAAGTTTGTCTTCACCTTGCCTTTGAGTTTCACCACCTGAACAAAATCTACTTTTTTTGAATATTGGTTGGCAGAAAGATCCAGCTCTTTATCATGAAATTTTTCCAGCTTTCCTTCTTCTTTTATTTTTCCAACCACCAAAATCAGCGGGTTGCTGTTGAAGGAAAAAGTGGTGGGGATGGCTATGGCATCTTCGGGTTGGGTTTGCGAGTACAGGTGCCACCCGGCCTGGATGCTGGCTGTCATCCTGATTTCATAATTTCCGTCAGCCAGTTTTTTCGAAGTAAACGACCATTTTACGGGATCCTGGCCGGCAGCCGTCATTACGGCTGACAAAAACAAGCTTGCGAATAATACCTTCATCATTTTTTCTTTTTGAGATGCAAAAATCGGAACGCTGGTTTTATCACTTTGTAAAAATTCCTTTGCAAAGATTGCAAAAGATTCCGGGAGTATGTGTAATGAATTTGACGAAAGAATCAAAACACCTTACAGAAACAGCGGTTTAACCCACCAATACTTCATCCATTAACAGGTTCTTAAGAATTTCACGGCCATCGGTATTGCCAAGTATTTCCGAAGTGGCCCTTTCAGGATGGGGCATCATGCCAAACACATTGCGGCCTTCATTGCAGATACCGGCAATGTTGCGGATGGCGCCATTGGGGTTGGCTCCCGGCGTTATGCGGCCATTTTCATCACAATAATAAAATATCACCTGCCCGCGGGCTTCCAGTTTGTCCAGCGTTTTTTCATCGGCATAGTAACGACCTTCTCCGTGTGCAATGGGAATTTTATAAACCCGGCCAGGGGCATTAGTAAGAAATATATTTTTACAGGCAAATTGCTGGTGACCATTGCGCAATAAAGCTCCCGGTAATAAATGTGATTCACACAGAATCTGGAACCCGTTGCACACGCCAAACACTTTGCCGCCGGCATGGGCAAAATCAATCACACTTTGCATCATCGGGCTAAACCGGGCAATGGCGCCGCAGCGCAGGTAATCGCCATACGAAAAGCCGCCGGGCAGAATGATGCAATCCTCGGTGGAAAACATGCTGAGGTCACGGTCTTTATGCCAGAGCATCATCACTTCCTGGCCCATGTCGTACTTCAGGGCATCATGCATGTCGCGGTCGCAATTGGAGCCGGGGAAAACAACAACGCCGAATTTCATAATATGGGTTTGAGTCAGAAAGGACAAAGATATTTCAGATTGCTGATTTTCGGTTTCAGATTTATAAAAAACTGTTCATAGGCAGTTGATTCAATCCAAAATCAAAAATCTTAAACCCGGAATTCACCACCCCGGTCCGCCATACTGGTAAATTATGATGTAGAGGACGGTAATCCAGAAAATGGCTGCCGGCAGCCAGCGCTGCGGCGGATACAGATAAGTGAACGAGTGAAAAGCAGCAAATGGTATGGTGATGAGTATCCAGTTTTCAAAATCCGGGGAATTGTTATTCAAAAAAGGGATAAAAAGTGCAAAGAGCAGGTAAGTAAGCACCAGGCTCCAGTTTTTACGTACCTGTATGAGCATTTTTCGCAGGTTTTCCTGCACATAATAGCCCCCGATAAGGAATGGCACAATCAATAATAACCCCGAAAGCGCAAGCCACAATGATTGGCCGGGAGCAGGCAAAGCAATGGATACAGGCTTCAGTAATTTTTGCCACGACCACTCACCAATAATAAAAAGATAAGCTGCATGAAAATAATAGGGCGTAGTAACACCCAACAGGCAAATCAGCCATTCATTCAACCGCACCGTACGCATTACCATCAGCGCCAGGATGAGCCAGAGCAGCAACACCAGCGACGGAAAAAAAAGAAACGAGCAGATACCTACCAGCAGCCCGATATTGAAAATGGCGCCCTTGATGCTGTATTGATTGTACAGCCTGAACAAACCTGCAAACACCGGAAGCAGCAGCGAATTGACCAGCAGGGGCGCCGAAAAATAATTCCACTCCGGCATAAGCGATGTAATTAGCAGGTAAGCCAAAGCCGGCAAAAAGTTTATACGCTGCATCATGCGGTTACTGTTGATCAGCCGGCTTAGCTGCAGTGCCTGGGTAAACAACAGCAGGTAAGTGATGCTGCCAAAAAGTAATGCCTTATTTACAGTGAAAGATTCCAGCAGCATTACAATTTCGCGGTACAGGAATGCTTCAGTACCGGTAAGCGTTGGCGAAGTTGTATTTGTAAATACGGGCAATTTGATAAGAATGCCCAATACAAAAAGAAAAAGAATGTTTGCCGGGGTTTTTTGTTTGAACAGGCCTATCACAGAATTAGGATTGTAAGTAGTGAGTGGTCAGTTGTGAGTGAATAGCCTGCATCCAATGATTTATTTTACTTATCAATCACAACTCACAACTCACCATTTCAGTTAAATTCAATTTTGGCAAAGCAAATATAATTACGGAAAAAGCAGGGAACAATAAATTGCCTTGCACTCACCTGCTTGCCGTACTTGGGCATAAACTCATGGCCCCTGTCAAGGTTTTTCAATGTCGGGTTCCGGTTGATTTGGCCGTCGGGTGAAAGAGTGAAATCATTCAGCAGCAGGTTTCGTTTTTCCTGCAGGTTAAAAAGAAAATGCAGCTGCCCGCCGGTATTCATCACCTGGTACGAAATGCGGTCATCGGACTCATCATCAAACTGGCCTTTTGCAATTACATTGTTCCAGAGCAGGCTGCCGGCACTGTCAAAAGAAAAGATGATGACATTATCGGCATGATACCGCACAGCCTGGCTGCTGCTGCCGCCGCGGCGCCACCACCAGCTGCTGTAGTAAGGCGAATAATAATAATAATCCATCGGGTAAAGAAAGGGTGAACCATAAAGATAATCCCAGCGGTTCCAGGCAGTGCTGCGTGATGTAGTATAATATGCCTCGGCATCTATGAGGAACCCGCCGTCTCTTTTGATAACGATATTGCGTATGAAATAATCATTAAAGGCCATTTTGAAGTTGGCGTCGCCTTTGGCTTCGCGGCGCAGGTCTTCGCTGAACTCGAAGGCTTTTTCCAGTTCGGGTTTCAGGTCGCTCCTGTTCAGCGCCAGGAAAAACAGCCCTTCGATATTGCCTCTTTTTTGCCCGTAATAAAATGCGCTGAGCATGTAGCGCTTGTTATAGTTATCCACTTTTACCCGCAGCTCGTCAAGATAAATTTTTTCCAGGCTGATTTTGTAATAACTGAACGAATCTTCCATGGCTCTTTTTATTACCATGTAAGCCCTGGAAATGCTTTCGTTGGAAGTGCGGTGAAATTTTGAAAACAGCAGGTTGCCATCATTATCTATGGTAAACTCACCCAGGTGATCATTCCGTTCTTCCATGGGCATGGTGATGGCCGAACGTTTCAGCAATTCCAGCTTGTCATTATAAAGTTTGGTGGTGATGAGAAACCGGTCCCGGTTTTTGCTGTTGATTTTAAAAATGATGATGCGCTGTTTATCCTCGCTTGACAGCGCCGTATAAATTTTATTGTTGGGCGACCCGCCAATCAGCGAAGTATCGAGCTCCACCGGTTCTGAAATTTTTTTACCTGCAGCATCCAGCTTTACGACGGCACAGTGTATAATATTTCTCTTCTGGTACTGGTAAATCATGTAGATAAAATCAGGGTAAGGGAAAAAATCTACATTAATCATCCGTTCATCGGGCAGGTATTCGTGTTTCACTTTTTGAAGCAGCTTCATTTCATTATCATAAAGGCAGATGTAATTCTCGCTCCTGATTTTTTTATAAATAAGATAATTGTTTCCCATGCGCCCGATGATTTCAAAATCTATTCTTCGTGAATCGTCTTTGTCCGGTTCAGATATCAAAATCCGTTGTGCAGTAAGGGATGAAAAGAATGATTGTAAGCCAAACAGCAAAACAAGCAACCCGCAGCATTTCATAGAAGTATTTTTTATACATTAAAGTTACAGGATGTCAGTCAATTTCAGCCCCGTGCCCGGACGAAAATGAGGCATAAATAATGAATTTTTACATGGAAGGTTTTACCGATGCAAGGGCAACTTATTTTTTTACTTAAAAAAGTAAGCTGCCTTGCAAACCGTGTTACACCGGTTTGAATTCATTTTTTTTCCCTATACCTTTGAGGGTTAATTCGTACACCTGATCTGTACAGGCTAAAAAGAAAAATTTTTTGTGAGAATCCCCACCAATAGAGTTACACTTGCTGGATTAATCGTTGCCATCGGTATCATATACGGAGACATAGGAACCTCACCCCTGTATGTGCTGAGCGCTATTGTCAAAGGAAGGACTATTTCGGAAGATCTTATCCTGGGTTCTCTTTCCTGCATCATCTGGACGCTGACACTCCAAACCACCATCAAGTATGTAATCCTTACTCTGCGTGCCGATAATAAGGGAGAAGGCGGCATGTTTTCATTGTTTGCGCTTGTACGGCGACATGGCAGGTGGGCAGTATTTCCCGCCATGGCCGGTGGCGCTGCGGTACTATCCGAAGGCATTATCACCCCGCCCATCTCAGTCACATCGGCTATTGAAGGTTTGAAACAAATAAACGTCTTTCATGATATCAGCCAGTGGACAATTGTGGGTATCGTGCTGGTCATACTTGTTATTTTATTTTTCCTGCAGCAGTTCGGCACCGCTTCCATCGGTAAATCATTCGGGCCCGTAATGCTGGTTTGGTTTACCATGCTCACCATTCTTGGCTTAAGTCATATCCTGGATGATATCCGGGTGCTGAAAGCATTCAATCCCTATTATGCCATTGAGCTGCTCACCCGCTACCCGAAAGGTTTCTGGATTCTGGGAGCCGTATTTCTGTGTACTACCGGCGCCGAAGCGCTCTACAGCGACCTGGGCCACTGCGGCCGGGGCAATATCCGTATGTCATGGATTTTTGTAAAAACCAGCCTTATACTGAATTATCTTGGACAAGGCGCCTGGTTACTTACTCATTCCGGTTCGTCTATCGGCGAATTAAATCCTTTTTATGCCATCATGCCCGATGGCTTCAGGCCCGTGGGCATCATCATTGCCACTGCCGCCACCATTGTAGCCAGCCAGGCATTGATCTCCGGTTCATTCACGCTGATAAGCGAAGCCATGCGGCTGAACCTTTGGTCAAAGCTTAAGATTAATTATCCCACAGAGGAAAAAGGACAGTTGTTCATACCGGCTGTCAATATGCTGCTCTTCCTCGGTTGCTGCGGTGTGGTGCTGTATTTTCAGAAATCGCAAAACATGGAAGCAGCCTACGGGCTTACTATCAACTTTGGCATGCTGATGAACACCACGCTTTTTTCATATTACCTGGTTACACATCGTACACCTACCCGGTGGGTGATTCTTTACCTGGGTGTTTATCTTACTGTGGAGCTTTCGTTTTTGGTGGCCAACCTGAATAAATTCCTGCATGGTGGTTATGTGTCGTTTGTCATCGGCGGTATTCTTTTCCTCATCATGTATGTGTGGTACCGGGCCCGTAAAATCAAGAACCGGTATGTGGAGTTTGTAAGGCTGGAGCACTACATCCCAAAAATACAGGAGCTGAGCAATGATAAGTCGGTACCGAAATATTCCACGCACCTGGTGTATATGACCAGCGCCAATAATCCGAAAGAGATCGAGCATAAAATCATTTATTCCATTTTAAATAAAAAACCCAAGCGGGCCGATATTTACTGGCTGGTGCATGTGGATACGCTGGACGACCCCTACACCAGCGAGTACAAAGTGGAGCATATCATTCCCAACGATATCATCCGGGTGGACCTGCGCCTCGGTTTCAGGGTGGAGCCACGGGTTAACCTGATGTTTAAAAAAGTGGTGGAGGACCTGGTGGCCAATAACGAAGTGAACATCTACAGCCGCTACGACAGCCTGGAGCGAAGCAATACTGTGGGCGACTTCCAGTTTATAGTAATGGAAAAATACCTGAGCCAGGATAATGAACTCCCCTTCTGGGAGCGGGTGGTGATGAAAGTTTATTTCTGGATAAAAGAAATCAGCCTGAGTGAAGAAAAAGGATTCGGCCTTGATATTTCCAATGTGATGGTGGAAAAATTCCCGCTGATCGTGGCGCCTGTTACTACTATAAAACTCAAACGGGTAATGGAAGAAGATTAACGGGCATCTTCTTTTAAATTCATTTACTTTAGACATATCAAATCACCGCCCTTGCCCGGAATCGTTTTTTATATCGCTGGCGGAATTATTCTGCTTTCCATTCTTGCTTATTTTTTCCAGGATAAACTGATCTTCAAACCGGAAAAACTTAAGCAGGATTTTGAATTCCGCTACGATATTCCATTCCAGGAATATTTTTTTGACATCGAACCCGGTGTCCGCATCAACGGGCTGCATTTTTACAGGGAGCATCCGCAGGGGCTCATCCTGTATTTTCATGGCAATACAAGAAGTATAAAAGGCTGGGCCCGGTATGCTAAAGATTTTTACCGCTACAATTACGATGTGGTGCTGGTTGACTACCGCGGTTTTGGCAAAAGCACGGGGCGGCGAAGTGAAAAGGAAATGCTCAGCGACATGCAGTTTGTTTATCAAAAACTGAAAGAACAGTATGGTGAAGAACACCTGATTATTTATGGCAGAAGTCTCGGCAGCGGCTTTGCCAGCAAACTGGCGGCCGACAACAATCCCCGTTACCTGATTCTGGATGCGCCGTATTACAGTTTCAGAAAAGTGGTGGAACGGTTTTTACCCATACTGCCGGTGCGGTGGGTGTTGCGGTATCACCTGCGCACCGATAAATGGATGCAGCAGGTAAATTGCCATACCTACATTCTGCATGGCACCAAAGACTGGCTGATACCCATATCGCACAGTGAAAGACTGCAGAGACTGAACCCCCGTAAAATTACCCTTATACGCATACATGGCGGGCATCACAATGATCTTCCTTCGTTTGACGAGTATCACAATTTTATCCGGGATATTTTAAAATACTGAAGACAGTTGCCACAGAATGCAGATTACCGGATTCGCTCCTGTTAAGATTTCACTAATTAACCCGCTTTAAATTTTCCCGGAAAGAGTTTTGAACGTATTAAAGTAAAGAGATGTCTATGAAAAAAATTTACTCTTCAGTTGTTTTTGCCGGGATTATATTATTAACAGCAGGTTGCAAATCGGCAGCCAAACTATACGACAAGGGGAACTACGATGAAGCCGTGGAGCTGGCAGTAAAAAAACTGCAAAAGAAAACGGGTGATGACGAAACCATTGCCCTATTGCAAAATGCTTACCGCTACGCCGTGAACGATCATGAAAACCTTGTCCGTCAGCTCAGCGATAACAGTAATGAACTGAAATGGGAATGGATTTACAGCGAATATGCTTCACTCCAGAAACTTTACGAAGCCATACGCCGTTCGCCGGATGCAATGGCTGTTGTTCATGCAAAAGATTATTCGGGCTACCTGGATACCTATAGCGATAAAGCCGCCGGTGTGCGGTACCAGCGGGGACTGCAGTGGATGGAGAAAAATGATAAAATGAGTTTCCGGAATGCCTACAATGAATTCAATGCCGCTTTACGCTTCCGGCCGGCCGACAGGACGTTGACGGAAAAAAGAAAGGAAGCATATGAAAATGCCGTTATCAATGTAGTGGTGATGCCTTTTGATAATTATCGCTACCGGTACAGCTCGTACAACGATTATGAATTCAAAAATTTTGAGAATGAATTGCTCAACCAGCTTCGTTATCACACGGGCAATCAGTTTGTAAAAGTTTACAGCCTGTGGGAAGCCCGCAGCCGAAACATACGGCCTGACCAGTTTATTGATTTCCGGTTCACTACTTTCAACACGGGCAGGATAAAAGATGAAAACCACACAAGAGAAGTATCAAAAGATGTGGTGGTAAAAGAAACTGTGTACAGACCGGACTCGGTAGTAAAAGAATATAAAAAAGTATTTGCCAGGATAACCACTACCAAAAGAACTATTCAATCCGATGGCATTTTGCAGATCAACATCCGTGATGCCGAAGGCCGCTGGCTGTGGAGCGATGATATTCACGGCAATCATAACTGGCATACCGAATTTGCAACGTTCACCGGCGACGAAAGAGCTTTAAGCGACAGTGATAAGGAGCTGGTAAACCGCAGGCACCAAAGCCCGCCCCATGAGGACGAAATTATCCGGCACATCATAAATGAAATCAACAGCAGCATCAGCAGCCGCATCAGGAATTATTACAGTCGTCTGTAATACCTCCCCCCTCTCCCTTCGGCAGAGGGGCCGGGGGGCGAGGGTTACCTTTTTTATTTCATCTTTGCAGCAATGAGCGGCACATGGACAAAAAAAGTTTTCACCGGGCTGAAGATTTTGCTTCTTGTATATATAGCCGGCGGTATCGGTTTGTATTTTCTGCAAGACTATATTCTTTTTCACCCCGTATCGCTGGAGCGGGAGCATAAATATGATTTTCCTGAAAAACACCGCGACATCAATATCCCCGTGGATGAAAATTCGAACCTGAACATTATCCAGTTTTTTTCTACCGATACCGTAACCAAAGGCGTAGTGCTTTATTTTCATGGCAATAAGAAAAATATTTCCCGGTACGCCAAATACCCGCCCTACTTTACCCGCCACGGGTACGAAGTGTGGATGATTGATTATCCCGGCTTTGGCAAAAGTACAGGCCGCTTTACCGAACAGACACTTTATGAGTGGGCCGGCTTCATGTACCGCTTTGCCCGCAGCCGCTTTGCTGCCGACAGCATTATTATTTATGGTAAAAGCATGGGCACCGGCATTGCGGCACAGCTGGCATCCGTACAGGCCTGCAAAAGACTGGTACTGGAAACACCTTACTATGATTTTCCATCCGTGGTAAAACATTACCTGCCTTTTTATCCTGTTGACCGGATGATCCATTACAAAATGCCGACGCATGAATACCTCAAAAAAGTAATTGCACCGGTCACTATACTGCAGGGAAAGGATGACAGGGTGATAACTTACCGTAATGCCAGTCGCTTAAAAAAATATTTGAAACCGGGTGATGAATTTGTAACTATTGAAGACGGCAGCCACAATGATTTGTTCAGGTTTGAAGAAACGATTCAGAAGTTGGATTCACTGTTGAGAAATTAATTCACTCCTCCAGTACCACCTTATTCTTCCCCACCTTCAGCTTATACCCCACTCCCACTTTCAGCGCATAGTTTTCTTTTTCGTGGCTCACAGGAAAACCGAAGCAAACCGGGTAGTCGTACTCCTTTACCGCATCGCGGATAATTTCGTAAGCGGTTTGGCCAAAGGGCTGCTCGGTGTCTTTCATATCGGTAAATCCGCCCACGATTAGCCCGGCCAGTTTATCCAGCTTGCCGCTGCGCTTCAATTGATACATCATACGGTCAATATTGTAAAGGTACTCGCCTACATCTTCAATAAAAAGCAGGCGGCCTTTGGTTTTTATATCGGAATTGCTGCCGGTAAGATGAGATAACAGAGCCAGGTTGCCGCCGGCCAGTTCCCCCACTCCTTCTCCTTTCCGGTTGTATTCATGCACCGGCACCTGGTATTTTATTTTCTTTCCTTCCAGCGCATTTTTCAGCGATTGCACATATTCATTCTGAAAACCGCTGTCATTAAAAGCATTGGCCATCGGTGCATGCAGCGTGGCGATGTAATAGTTGCGATAGATATGCGCATGCAGGATCGTCACATCGCTGAAGCCGATAATCCACTTGGGTTGTTTTTTGAATTTTGAAAAATCAATCCGGTCAATAATGCGGCTGAGACCGTAGCCGCCCCTTGCGCAGAGAACAGCTTTTACCTCATCATCATCCAGCATCCGCTGAAAATCTTGCAGCCGCTCATCATCCGTACCGGAAAAATAATTGAATTGATTGCCGATGCTGTTCCCGACTTTGGTGGTAAAGCCCCACTCTTCATTCAGCACACGGATGCATTCTGAAACTCTTTCCACCGGCATGAAACCGGCCGGGCAAACCAACCCGATGCAATCGCCATTTTGAAGGTAAGGGGGGATTTTTATCATTATTTTATTCCTTTTATAATCGCTTTAAATTCAGCAGTATTCACAATCTGCATAAATCCCTTTTTTCATAGTCGTTTTAATAACTTTCTATCCCCCGACCAAAACAATCCGGCTAAAGCCAAAGCCAGTGCTACATAAATTGTGTCTTTGGGGTCAATATCACTTGTCAGATGCCATGTTTTCTTATAAATGTTATCACTTATTTCATCGTCATTTAAGATAATTATCTTCTCAATCAATAAGGAAAGGTTTTCATCAAACTCTTTTTCCGTAATATCATTTTCAGAAATAAGTAAGCGTCGTCTGCCTGCAACTTCTTTCAATACAAATTCCGGGGCTGCAAAATCAATGTGAAGTTTTTTATTAAGGATGATAGAAGCAATCTCTCTTTTAATATTCAGAATGCTGCTGATGATGATATTGGCATCAACAACTATAACCATGAAAATTTTCTTTTCTTCTTTAATTTTTCCCATGCGGCAGACGTTACGTCATCAGCCAGCTCCCGGATTCTTTTTGCAGACATCCTTTTTGGTTTTTTACGGCGGGAAGGAGATAAAAGACTTACTACTTGTTCCAATTCATCTTTTTTTAGCCTTCGGGAAACGATAATGGTAGTTTTATTTCTTTCCTGTTTTGTTCTGATCGTTTGCATGGTTTAAAATTAAACAATTTCATCCAAAATTACTTTCTCCTCACCCACCTTCAACCGGTGCCTCACCCCGCACTTCAGCGCAAAATTATTTTTCTGATGACCTGCCGGGAAATCAAAGCAAACAGGATAATTGTATGCTTTCACTTTTTCCAGTACCACATCCTGCAGCGTTTTGCCAAAATCATCTGCATCCTCATCTGTCTTTATTTTGAAACCACCGGCGATGAGCCCTTTCAGATGCGACAGCTTGCCGGTTCGCTTCAGGTGCCAGAACATGCGGTCAATATTGTACATATACTCATTGGTGTCCTCCACAAATAAAATCTTTCCTGCCGTCACCAAATCCGATTTTGTACCGGCAAGTGTTTCCAGTATTTTCAGGTTGCCGCCAACCAATGCTCCTTCTGCTGTGCCCGGTTTATTTTGCCGATTGGGTTCAACTGAATATTTCATCTTCTCTCCGCTCAACGCTTTCCGGATAGATTCGATTGTTTCAATCTGCACGGCTTCGGCCTGGCTCCAGTCTTCAGGAAAGCTGTTGCACATTTTGGAATGAAGGGAAGCAATGCCCAGGTTCCTGTTTATATGCGAATGAAAAACCGTGATGTCGCTGAAACCAATTATCCATTTTGGCCTGGCTTTGAATTTTTCCCAGTTCAGTTTATCAATTATCCGCACGGCGCCGTAGCCGCCTCTTGCACACATGATGGCTTTTATCTTCGGGTCATCCAGCATCTGCTGAAAATCATTTGCTCTTTCTTCATCCGTTCCGCCAAAAGTGAAATCCCGCCTGCCAATTGTTTCACCAGTTTTTATTTTATAACCCCACTCTTCCATTTTTTTAACGGCCGGCTGTATCTCTTCAGCCATGATGTATCCTGCCGGTGAAGTAATGCCGATGGTATCGCCGGGTTTTAAATAGGGCGGAAGGGAAAAAAAATTTTCCTCTGCACAGATATCGGGAAACCCGGACAGTTTTGAAGCAGCGAGCACAGCCGCTGCCGAGCAGATAAAGTTCTTTCGTTTCATAATTAAAGTTAGCGGAAATCACTTTTTCAGATTATACCCTGCAATGATGCCTGATTAGCGTGGCATGTAACACCGGGGAAGCCGTAACGATACCGGTCATCCATACCGGTGCGACACTTATTTTATTCACTCCCTTTAATTTCAAAAGAAACTGTACATTCACCCACCTTAAAATAAGATCTTCATTAAAAAATTTAATCATGAAACGGATTACAATTCTTTTGCTTGCCCTGTATGCCATGGGAAATCTTGTATTAAACGCACAAACAGCAGATGAAATCATTGCCAAACATATTGATGCGCTTGGCGGTAAAGAAAAACTCAGCCAGTTAAAATCACTTTATACCGAAAACAGCATGGAAGTGATGGGAAGCGCTGCACCCCAAAAGGAATACCTGCTGGAAGGGAAAGGATACAAAACAGAAGTAGAGTTTAACGGCATGAATATTATTAATTGTTTTACGGACAAAGGCGGCTGGCTGATTAATCCCATGATGGGCGGCTCTGATGCCACAGCGATGCCGGATGCCATTTACAAACCGGGAAAACTGCAGATCTATTTCTGCGGCGGCCTTATGGACTATGCCGAAAAGGGATATAAAGTGGAACTGGCCGGCAAAGAAGGCGAAGCCTATAAAATAAAAATAACCGATGGCAGCAGCGAAACGTATTATTTTATTGATGCCGGCACCTTTTTACTTACCAAAAGCATTGTAAAAAGTGAAATGATGGGGCAGGCCGTGGAGGTAATAACCACTTACTCTGATTATAAAAAAACTGACTTCGGGTTAATGATTGCTTACGCAAAAAATATTGATATGGGGATGATTCAGCTAAATATGAAAACAGATAAAGTGGAAGTAAATAAAGAAATCGATCCTGCCATATTTGAAATGCCCAAATGAATTCTTACGGGTGGAATACAAAAATGCAGCACCGGCATCCCTTGTATTTCTATCTGTTGTTCATCGGTACATTCTGGCTGTTTACCCGTTTTATTATGTCCCGCACGAAGGTTATTACCAGGATTTTCGTCCAACGTTTCAAACACAGCTGTATGGAAAGAAAAAAATTTTTAAACACCGGTTTTATCGGGCTTGGCACCATTCTTACGGGCGCAGCTATTACCAGCCATACTAAACAACAACCTGAGCCCCCAAATGATGATTGTGTCATTTCGCCAAGAGAAACCAGGGGCCCCTTCCCTACCAAAACACCGACGGAACTGATGCAGGCCAATATAAAAGCCGACCGCACAGGTGTGGCGTTGCTCATCAACCTGGCCATCGTGGATAAAAACAACAACTGCAAACCGCTGCCCGGCGCCATTGTGGATGTATGGCATTGCGATAAAGAAGGCAATTACTCCGAATACGGCAGCAATTTCCTGCAACGAAAAGATTTTACCTCAGAACATTTTTTGCGTGGCCGCCAGGCTACCGATGCCAATGGCCGGGTTTCATTTATTTCCATTTATCCCGGCTGGTATCCCGGCCGGGCACCGCATATTCATCTTGAAATTTTTAATAAAGAAGGAAAATCATTACTCGTTACACAAGTGGCCTTCCCTGAAGATATTTCAGGTAAAGTTTATTCATCTCCTTTATATGCAGCCCGTGGCACAGCAGATACTCCTAACACGAGGGATAATATTTTTGCCGACAGCCTTACAGATCAAATGGCAGCCATAACCGGTAATACCCGGGATGGTTTTACCCTTACCAAAACCATAGTAGTGAAAACATGAGCCGGCTGACAAAAAAGATATTTGATTAATTTTCCGGTGAAATCATCTATGTGGAAGCCCTGCAAAAAGCCATCACTGCCATTTCTCCGCTTTCGGCTGAAAGCATGACGGAGTTTGTAAATGCCTGGCGACACTGGACAGCGCCGAAAGAATTTGTTTTGCTGAAAGAAAACACGGTAGCCGATTACATTTATTTCATCGAAAAAGGCGTAGCCCGCATTTATTATTATAAAATCGGAAAAGAAATCACCGAGTGGATTGCCATGGATGGGCAGTTCTTTCTTTCCATCAGCAGTTTTTTCCTGCGCCGGCCCAGCCACCTCATCATTCACACCATCGAACGCTCCGAAGTATCCGGCATTCATTATGATGATTTGATCCGGATGGCCGATAAATTTCACGACGTGGAAAGGCTACTGCGCAAAATGGTCACCTGGTCATTAATTCTTTCCCAGGAAAGAATGGAAAGCATCCAGTTTGAATCGGCGCAGCAACGATATGAACGTTTGTTGAAATCGTCACCGCAGATTGTGCAGCGGGTGCCGCTCACCCACATTGCCTCTTTTCTCGGCATCACACTGGAAACGCTCAGCCGCATCCGCTCGGCCCGCTGATACATTTTGATATTTATCAACTCACCCGCTTCTGTTTTACCCTGAACTTTATTGTCCCAAAATTACCTTCCTCCCTGGCAGCAGTGCGCATCCAGGAAGAAGAGTTACCTTTCAACTTCAAAAATCCTTTGGCTAAAACCGGTTCCGGCCTCAGTTAATAACAGCAAATTGATTGCTATGCAGAAAATCATGTCCACATTTTTCTCATTTCTTTTTTTAACAACACTGCATGCCCAGCAAAAAGTAATTCCGCTTTACGATAGCCCGGCGCCCGGCTCCGAAACATGGAACTGGGATGAAGCAGAGAATGACAGCAATTTTTTGCAAATAAAAATTGTGTACAATGTCAGCAAACCCACGCTTACGGTGTTTGCTCCTGATAAGGAAAAATCAAACGGCACAGCAGTCATCATTGCTCCCGGTGGAGCTTTTCATATTCTCTCCGTCAACAGCGAAGGATTTGAAGTAGCCAGGTGGCTGGTGGAAAAAGGTGTGACCTGTTTTGTGTTGAAATACCGTTTGGTGCAAAGCAAAACTACTGAACCTGCTACTGAGTTGTTTGCCAAAATGAGAACAAAGGAATTTGATGAAGACAATAAAAAAGTAATTCCCCTGGCAGTAGCAGATGGAAGAGCAGCGATTGCCTACGTTCGCAAACATGCGAAAGAATTCAACATTCGCCCCGACCGTATCGGCATCATGGGCTTTTCTGCCGGCGGCACGGTGTCGGCAGCCGCAGCATTCGGTTATTCAAGAGATAACAAACCTGATTTTGTTGCACCCATCTATCCCTACTTTCCTTCTTCCATGCACGGAACCGTGTCGGCCGGCACTCCTCCGCTCTTTACTCTAACTGCCACCGACGACCAGTTTGGCTTTGCCACGCACAGCATAGAGCTGTACAATAAATGGCTTGCTGCCAAACTACCTGCCGAAATGCATTTGTACGCAAAAGGCGACCATGGCTTTGGTATGCGCAAGCAAAATCTGCCGACAGATAACTGGATTGAACGTTTTAGCGACTGGCTGGGTATGCAGGGCCTGCTGACAAAAAAAACGGAAGACCCTGCCTTTGTTCCTTTCCTGAAAAAAGAGTTTGTATTTGCTGAAGGGAAAGCGCTGCCCTACCGCATTCTGTACCCGGAGAATTATGATAAAAGCAAAAAATATCCTTTGCTTCTTTTCTTACACGGTGCAGGCGAACGGGGAAATGACAATGAGCTGCAACTGACACATGGCGCAAGATTATTTACAAGTGAAGCAGGCAGAAAAAATTTTCCCGGCATCATCATATTCCCCCAGTGCCCGAATGAGTCGTTCTGGGCCTCTACCAAAATTGACAGAACCGTAACGCCTTTTAAAATCGAATTTGATTACAGTACCGAACCCAACTGGCCGCTGGCAGCCGCCAATGAGCTGGTAAAAAAACTGCTGAATGAAGAAGCCATAGATAAATCAAGAGTTTACATCGCCGGCTTATCCATGGGGGGCATGGGCGCCTTTGAATCGGTATATCGTTATCCTGATTTGTATACAGCCGCATTGCCCATTTGCGGCGGCGGCTCGGTAAACCTGTATGATAAACGGGTAACCAAAACCGCCTTCTGGGTGTTTCATGGCGATGCCGACAATGTGGTGGATGTAAAACTTTCAAGAGAGATGGTAGACAGGCTGAAAGCATTGAAGGCAGAGGTGAAATACTCGGAATATCCCGGCGTGGGACACAACAGTTGGGACCATGCATTTGCCGATAAAGAATTTCTAAGCTGGATGCTGGCGCATAAACGTGGCAAATGAAAACGACCCGGACCCGGAAAGGAGATATTCTTTTTCAATTTGTAATATATTTTTCAAACACCAATTTGCTTTATGAAAAAGCTATCAGTTTTTTTTCTGTTGTGTTTATTCGTATTTACAAAAAGCATTGCACAAGCCGGTAATGATAATTCAATGCCGCAGGTAAAAACTGCAAATGGAATTCTGGAAGGAACAAGTGAATCCGGCATTTATGTTTTCAGGGGTGTGCCGTATGCAGCGCCACCCGTGAGTGTGTGGCGCTGGCGTGAACCGCAACCGGTAAAAAACTGGAGCGGTGTTCGCAAAGCCGGTAAGTTTGCTCCACGGGCCATGCAATTATCCATTTTCGGCGACATGAACTTTCGTTCCGATGGCATGAGCGAGGATTGCCTGTACCTGAACATCTGGACACCTTCGAAAACCGGGAAAGACAATCTTCCCGTGCTTGTCTATTTCTATGGCGGAGGTTTTATGGCTGGCGACGGATCTGAACCACGCTATGACGGCGGAAGTATGGCTCGCCGCGGTGTAGTAAGCGTTACGGTCAATTACAGGCTGGGTGTGTTTGGATTCTTTGCCCATCCTGAACTTACAAAGGAATCTCCCCATCACGCTTCCGGCAATTATGGCTTGCTTGACCAAAGCACTGCATTGCAATGGGTGCAAAAAAACATTGCTGCATTTGGCGGCAACCCGAAAAAAATAACCATTGCAGGTGAATCAGCCGGCTCATTTTCTGTATCTGCACAAATGGCTTCTCCTTTGTCGAAAAATATTATTGCAGGCGCCATCGGGGAAAGCGGTTCATTGCTTGGCAATGCAACAGCAACATTGCAGGAAGCAGAAAAAGCCGGTGAAACCTTTGTCCGGAATATTAATAAAAATTCACTTGCTGAGCTGCGTGCCATGAATGCAGAAGATTTGCTGAAGGCAACCTCCGGTACAGGCTTTGGAAGATTCCCTGTTTGTGTTGACGGATATTTTTTCCCAAAATCACCATTGGAAATTTTTGATAAAGGTGAGCAGGCGCAGGTGCCCTTGCTGGTTGGCTGGAACTCGCAGGAAATGGGTTACCAGGTGGTTTTAGGTCCCGACAAACCAACTGCAGACAACTATAAAAAGGCTGTGCAAAGACTATATAGTGAAAATGCAACGGAAGTATTGAAACTTTATGCTGCTTCAACAGATGAAGAAGCAGAACAGGCGGCAACCGATTTGGCGGGTGATCGTTTCATCGGGTTCAGCACATGGAGATGGAATGATGTACAAAGTAAAACAGGAGGCAAGCCGGTCTATCGGTATTTGTATGCACGGCCACGGCCTGCTATGCGTTCTGAAATCGGCAATGCAACAGCCAACCTTGCCGGCGGCATCACAAGAGATACAACCGGCCAGGCGCCCAAAGCTCCATTACCCAAAGGCGCCGTGCATTCGGCCGAAATAGAATATGCGCTGGGAAATCTTCCTACCAACCGGGTTTACGACTGGCAGCCGGAGGATTATTTGGTTTCAGATATCATGCAAACCTTCTTTGCAAATTTTATTAAAACTGGTAATCCAAACGGGCCTGGTGTACCGGAGTGGCCCGCTGTTGTCAGCAATACCGATGCGCAGGTGATGTACATAGATGTACATACAAGGGCAGAAAAAGAAAAAACCCGGGGCCGCTATTTATTTCTCGAAAAACAAATGAAAAGGTAAAACAGTACCTGCTCAAAAAATTATTTTCCGGGATACCCGGGCTCAATGCTTACTTTAAAATCTCAGAATATGAAAAGAAAACAATTCCTTCAAACTTCCGGTGCAGCTTTGTTCGGCTCACTGCTGCTGCGCAATAAATCGCTGGCTTCTTTCGCAGCTTTTCCGAAAGAAATAAATGCCGGTCTGCAGCTCTTCACCTTTTTCAACGTGATAGATGAAGATGTGCCCGGCACATTGAAGCAGATTGCCGCGGTTGGTTATAAAGAAATTGAATCAGCCTTCAGCCGCAAAGGCGGTTACTACGGCATGAAGCCGAAAGAATTTGCTTCCATGCTGAACGACATGGGCATGAACTGGAAATCGCACCATGTAAGCGGCGCTCCTTTCAGGCGACCCGCTAATGCGCCACCCATCTTAGGCCCCGATGGCAAGCCCATCAGCATTCCGCCCATGCGCAGCCTGCGTGATAATATGCAGGAACTGGTGGACGAAGCAGCCGAAGGCGGCGTGGCCTATCTTGTTTGCGCCAGCACACCCATCGGCACACTGGATGAAGTAAAAGCCTCCATTGAAGTGCTGAACAAAACCGATGAAGCCTGCAAAAAAGCGGGAATCACTTTTGCTTATCACAATCACGACAGGGAGTTTCTTGCAGTGGAAGGACAGGTTCCTTATGAAATGTTTTTATCGCAGACAACAATGAAGATGGAGCTGGACCTTGCCTGGGCCACCAAAGGTGGCAAGGATCCTGTGGAATTATTCAAGCTGCATCCCGGTCGATTCCCGCTGTGGCATGTAAAGGATTTAGACAAAGAAATGAAAACGGTGATGCCGGTTGGCGAAGGCACCATTGATTTCAAACGGATTTTTGATGCAGCAGAAACTTCGGGCATGAAGCATTTCTTTGTAGAGCACGACATGCCCAAAGACCCGCTGGCAAGCATTACGTCGAGCTACGGTTATTTGAGCAAGCTGTTGGGAGCGTAGTAATTTTTTTTGTTCCCAGCACCAGGAATTCTATTTGACTTCCGTTGCGCCTGCCCGCCATACATGACTTTGGCAGGCGGGTCGCACTCTTGTACGTTCGGTAATACTACTCAGCTTAAACAGTAGCTCCGATGACACAAATGAGCCAGACTAAAACAGATTTCGTCTGCAACAATACTTCAAATCTGCATCAATCGGGTTTTGGATTGCAGAAAAGAATTCATGGCGATGAACGGAGCCTCGAACCTTCGGGGCAAGGAACGATAAACCGGAGTTACAAAAGTTCAAAACAATAAAAACTCATCACTCATAAATCTCGCACAATGAAAAAAACCATCTTACTTATCCTTGCTGTTTTATTCCTGTCAGTGTATGCGGCGGAGGCGCAGAAAAAATGGACTGAGCAGGTAAAAGGAACTATTGCCATAGTAACCAACCCCGGCGGGCAAGCACTTGGCTATTCACTCACCTCAGGTGTGAAACTGCTTACCGTGGATGGCTTTGCTTTTAAAGACCTGAACAAAAACGGCCAGCTGGATACGTACGAAGACTGGCGCCGGCCTTTTGATGTGCGTGCAAAAGACCTGGCATCGAAAATGACCGTAGAGCAGATTGCAGGCCTGATGCTGTACAGCCGGCACCAGGCAATACCAGCCGGCAGCCGCGGATTTTTTGCCGGCACTTACAACGGAAAAAGATTTGAAGAAAGCGGCGCCAAAGCATCAGACCTGAGCGACCAACAAAAAGATTTTCTGACAAAAGATAACCTGCGTCATGTGCTCATCACATCGGTGCAGAGTGCAGAGGTGGCCGCCGAATGGAATAATAATGTGCAAGCCTTTGTAGAAGGCATTGATTGGGGAATTCCGGCCAATAACAGTTCTGATCCGAGGCATGGCACCGTGGCTAATGCAGAATTCAATGCAGGCGCCGGCGGTTCCATTTCCATGTGGCCGGGTTCTTTGGGTATGGCTGCTACTTTCGACCCATCGCTGGTAAAAAAATTCGGGGAGATTGCCGCCACCGAATACCGTGCATTGGGAATAAGCACGGCCCTTTCGCCACAGGTAGATATAGCAACTGACCCCAGATGGAACCGTACCAGCGGCACCTTTGGCGAAAACCCGCAACTCTCTGCCGATATGGCCCGTGCTTACGTTGACGGCTTCCAGACTTCTGCTGGCAAAAAAGAAATTGCAGGCGGCTGGGGATACCACAGTGTGAATGCAATGGTGAAGCACTGGCCCGGCGGCGGCAGCGGCGAAGGCGGTCGGGATGCCCATTATGGTTTTGGAAAATACGCCGTATATCCGGGCAACAATTTCACAGAGCATTTTATTCCGTTTACCGAAGGCGCATTTAAGCTGAATGGCAAAACGCAGATGGCTTCGGCCGTGATGCCCTACTACACCATCAGCTACAACCAGGATGTGAAGAGTCATGAGAATGTGGCTAATAATTACAATGCCTATATCATTACCGACCTGCTGCGCAAAAAATATAAATACGATGGAGTGGTTTGCACCGATTGGCTGGTAACGGGTGATGAAACCGCCGTGGATGTGTTCATCACCGGCAAGCCGTGGGGCGTGGACAGCCTGACTATTGCTCAACGTCACTATAAAATTTTGATGGCGGGTGTTGACCAGTTTGGCGGCAACAATGAAATGGGCCCGGTGATTGAAGCGTACCATATCGGCGTGAAAGAAAAAGGAGAAAAATTCATCCGCCAACGGTTTGAAGAATCGGCAGTGCGGCTGCTGAAAAATATTTTCCGCACGGGGCTGTTTGAAAATCCTTACCTCGACCCGCAGGAATCGAAAAAGATGGTGGGCAATGCTGAGTTTATGAAAGCCGGCTATGAAGCGCAGCTGAAGTCAATTGTACTGTTGAAAAACAAGAATATAACGCTGCCGCTGCAGAAAGGAAAGACTGTGTATATACCCAAAAAATTTACACCCGCTGGCCGCAATTTCCTCGGCATTGAAACGCCGGAGAAACTGGACTACCCGGTGAACATAAACATTGTAAAAAAATATTTCAATGTAACCGACAACCCCGATGAGGCAGATTATGCGCTGGTGTTTATCAGCAGTCCCAACAGTGGGCTGGGCTACAGCACCGAGGATGTGAAGAAAGGCGGTAATGGTTACCTGCCTATCAGCCTTCAGTACAGTGAATACACAGCTACCGAAGCAAGAGACCCCAGCATAGCCGGCGGCGACAAGTTTGAAAAATTTACCAACCGCACTTACAGGGGCAAAACGGTAAAGGCCATCAACATTACCGATCTTGGCATGGTGACCGAAACGTATGCAAAGATGAAAGGCAAACCGGTGATTGTGTCGGTGAACATGAGCAACCCGATGGTGTTTGCCG
>Ga0114944_1000053_pt1 | contig 27778 bp, 29 predicted proteins | sample OV2TP2_FD_89582 | JGI IMG/M metagenome (GOLD analysis project Ga0114944, IMG submission 89582) | Hot spring microbial communities from Beatty, Nevada to study Microbial Dark Matter (Phase II) - OV2 TP2 | ecosystem: Environmental > Aquatic > Thermal springs > Hot (42-90C) | place: USA: Beatty... | reverse complement strand
TATTTATGCGGGGATCAGCCAGATCAACAATCAACCCCTTCAACTTGTTATGTGAATTCTAGCGGAGTTCTAATTTGTACTTACTAATACAACGTTGTCCAAAGCCGGGCTTTTCCTTCTATCCGTTGTGAATAATATAATGCGCATGGGTAAAGTATAAAATTAAATAAAAAAATGAACGGTACTATGCACAAGCAGTGGGTTTTGTATGTCGTTGTCGCATTGTTGCTTGGCGCGGGGGTTGGGTATTGGTATGGAACAACAGTAGGCAGCGAGCGCGGGCGATCCGAATTGATCGCGGAGCAAAAAGCGCAAGAGGAGGAAGAAAAGAGAAAAGCGCAGGAAGAACTTGTGAAGGCGGCAAATCCGTTTGAAGAGACGAATCCGCTGGAAGGTTCTTATCAAAACCCATTTAAAGCAAACGTAAATCCATTTGCGCAATAGCGTATGAAATTACGCTTTTTCTTCGCGTTTCTGTTTATAGCGTCTCTTGCGGGAGTGGGAGGCGCGATTTTGGCGCAGGAAGAACCGGCCAGCGAGATGCAAGAGGAGACGGATGGACAAGCGACGGGAGAATCGGAAACTTCGGATGCAACAGTAGCAGCGGTAGAATCTGAAAATGTAGAACCAGTGGAACCTGAAGGTGATGAGGAAGACGCGCGTAATCGTGCTATTGAAGAAACTCACATGCCAACCCGACTCTCCGATGATACTAACGGTGGACATCAGGGTGAATTTGGTCCACAAGGTCCGGAATCCGAAGCGCCGCTCGATGTAGAATTTCCTATCCCGGAACTTGGCAATTGCGGCTCCAAAGAGGAGTGCCGCGTGTATTGTGATGATCCGAATACTGCCAATGCGTGTTTGGTATGGGCGCGAGCGCATGGCATAGAAACGCAAGACGAGCGTCATGAGGTGCCGCCCGAAGGGGGGCCAGGCGGCTGTGTAAGCGAGAAAGAATGTGCGGCATATTGCGATGAACCCGCGCATTTTGGCGAATGCGTCGCGTATGCCGAGGAACATGGACGCATCACAGCTGAGAAAGCGCAGAAATTACGAGAGAAGCTTTCTCAACGGGATGAAGCCTTGAAAGGGAAAACGGGTCCCGGCGGCTGCCACTCGCCGCAATCCTGCCAGCAATTTTGTTCTGATCCGCAAAACATGGAAACATGTATTGCCTATGCGGTTCAAGAAGGACGTATGACAACCGAACAGGCCGCACGGGCACGGCGAGCGTTGCAGGGTAATGTAGAAATACCGCGGACGATGCGGCCACACGTACGCGTGCCAAATGTTGAGATAGAAACGAGTGTGGAACCTGATATCGATGTTGAAAAAGTGCAGCGTTTGCTTGAAGAACAGGATGGTCCTGGTGGATGCAGTAGTTTTGCTGAATGCGAGTCCTATTGCAATAATCCAACTAATGAGGATGCTTGTTTTGCATATGCCGTGGAACATAATCTTATGCCGCCGGAAAAGTTGGCGCGTATTGAGAAGATGCGCAACGCAGAAGGCCCCGGCGGCTGCCGCGGGAGAGCGTGCGAGCAGTATTGCGACCAAGCCGGACATGAAGCCGAATGTTTAGAGTTTGCGCATGAACAGGGGTTTCTTCCAACCGAACAATACAGCCGGATGAAAAAATTTGTGGAACTGGAAGGTCCCGGCGGTTGTCGTGCCCGGCAGTGTGAAGAATATTGTAATGACTCCGCGCATCGGACGGAATGTATAGCATTTGCCAAAAACAACGGACTTATTCCGCCTGAACAAGCGGCCGCAATGGAGCGTATTGATAAAAAAATGCAGGAATCCGGCGGGCCGGGCGGCTGCGGGAGCGAGGAAGAATGCCGCCGGTATTGCAGCGATCCTTCTCATTTTGACGAGTGCGCGGCGTTTGCGGTTGATACGGGACTTCTGCCGCCGGAGCAGGCACAGATGATGCTCAAGCAATTTATAGAAGTGGAAAAGTTTGGTCCTGAGGGGTATCACGGCGATTTTGGTCCGTCTCCGGCAATGGGCACATTTGACCCAAGCCGGTTGAACATAGAAGATATTCCACCGGAATATCGCGCCGAGTTTGAGGAGCGTATGAAGCAATTTGAACAGTATCGTGCGCAATTTGAGCAGGGAATGATGTCGGGCGGTTTCGGAGAGGGGGACGTGCCGCCTCCCGGCTTTGAAGAAGAATTTCAAAAGCAGTATGAACAGCAATACCATGAACAGTTCAATCAATCCCAGATTCCAAACTCTTCCGGCGATGGGATACTCAATGTTCGGCTGGAGAAAGACCAATTCCAAAGCGGTTTTGATCTCGTCATTTCTGCAAGCGGCGGCATGCAGAGCTTCTCGCTTTCCCGCGTGGGTGGTGCGCCATACGGCGGCAGACTGAGCGGATGTCCTGGCATGTACGAATCGTCTATTAATCCTGTACATAGTGATTTTCCCATAAAGGTTACGGTTGTTACATGTGGAGGGTCTACACTCACCGCAACCATTCCATCTCCTTTTGATGGAGCGCCGGAGCAAATTGCTCCGCAAAAATACGAAAGTTTCGGGGGCAGTACGCCGCCATCCGGTTACGAGAGTTTCGGCGCGCCGCCGGCTGGATATGAAGATTTTCAAAAACAATATGAAGATCAGTATCGTCAGCAATATGAAGAACAATATAAGCAACAATATGAACAGCAATACCAGCAACAATATTCGCCGGAAGAATATGATTCTTCGTACGAAAACACGGGAGCGTCGCCATTTCAGGTATTTCTCGAGTTGTTCGGGTTGTAAGTTTGTCTTATACTTACTGCATGCTTCGCCACGCGAACATACATTCATCGCATTCATATAAAGACTACGAGCATTTTCTGACGTTTTCGGAAACGGAACACATTACGGAACTTGGCAGACGGCTCAAAGGAAAACGCATACTACACATAAACGCTACGGATACCGGCGGCGGTGTTACAGAAGTTTTGAGCGCGCTCGTTTCTTTTGAACAGAGTTTGAATATTTCGAGTTCCTGGCGAGTTCTTACCGTAAAAAAGCCATTCTTTTGGGTTACTAAGAAACTGCACAATGCCCTGCAAGGATCGCGCGGGGAGTTGGACACCCAGGAAATCACGGACGGCGAGTGGCAGTTCTATCTGGAACAAAGCAAGGACATTGCCTATGCGCTTAGCGTTTTGCGCGCGGATCTTTTGGTAATTCACGACCCCCAGCCGCTTATGGCGGGATGCCTTGCTGAGACAAACGCAAAAAAAGCCGCGCGCATTCACATTGATCTCTCAAATCCCGATGCGCGCGCGCTGTCGCTGGTGCTTGCTTGTATGAAGAAATTTGATCGCTTGATATTCAGCTTGCCAACATATGTGCCGGCGGATATGCCGGAAGAACGCATAGTGATCATCCCGCCGTCTATTGATCCGTTGAGCGATAAAAATAAGCCAATGAAACGGAATGACGCGCGAAGAGCACTCAAGCGATTTGGCATTGGAGAGGACACCCCGCTAATTGTTCAGGTTTCCAGGTTTGACGCGTGGAAGGACCCCATTGGCGTTATCCACGCGCATCAGGAAGCGCGCAAGACGATACCGGAGCTCAAACTACTACTGTTAGGCAGTGCACAGGTGGAAGATGATCCGGAGGCTGCGGGCATATTGCGGGAGCTTCAGGCATACACGGAGAAAGATCCGTCCATTATCATAGTATCGGAGCATAGCAATGAATTGGTAAACGCGGTTCAGACGGCGGCGGACGTAGTGCTGCAAAAATCTATCCGGGAGGGGTTTGGCCTCACTGCCGCGGAAGCCATGTGGAAATACCGGCCCGTGGTGGCGGGCGATGTCGGCGGACTAAAACTGCAGATTGAAAACGGCGAGACAGGGTTTCTGGTGCGTTCTCCCGAAGAAGCGGCGGAGAAGATTGTGGTATTGCTCAAAGATGCCGGCCTGCGCCGCCGCATAGGGGAGAAAGCCCATGAATCCGTTCGCGAGCGGTTTCTTCTGCCGCGCGAAGCGCATAATCACCTCCAAATGTACGCGGACGTGCTGGGGGTGTAAGAAAGAGTATTGACGGCGTGCATAGACTCCCTTGCCTTTTATTGTTAAAGTATATACTATGAACCAAGAAGGTTTTGATCAAAAACTCGAAAGGAGGCCGCTTATGAGCGCAGAAGAGAGCCTTGAGCGCGTGCGGCAATATAATCGCGCAGAGAAAGAGCGGCTGGTCGAGTTACGAAAAAAACAGCCGCTGGGAAAGAGCACCCTGGGATTGGCAGAGGAATTGGAATTGGAGAGAATTAACAAGCCGTATGCGGACTTTGTGATGAATGGCGAGTTTCATATGCGCAAGCTGCTTGATTTTACTGTTTTTGCGCGGCAGAAAGTTTTAAGGGGTGACATTGAAGAGGGGTCTAAAGCCGAGGAACTATTAGCACGGCTATTTGAGTTCTTCACAAATAACCCTGAGTTGCTTGAGGAAATGGAAAAGCAGCTTGAAAAAGAAAAAAAGGAAAGGCCGGAACTGTTTAATTAAGGCGGCAATTATCTGCCCATGATAATATATCGCCTGTAACTTTTTTCCCCTCAATTTGTAACTTTTCAATAACGTATGTTCCGTTCCCCGTACAAGTGGCCAATTGGCCGCTTTTTGTTTTAAAAAGCGTGCCGGGGACGGCAGGGTAATGCTCATCTGTTGGATATCCGGAAAGTATTTTTACCCGTTTCAAAATATTCGGAATCGGAAGGTTACCTTCCGAATATTCGGAAGGTAACCTTCCGAATATTTTCTCTCTGATGGTTCCAGGTACAAGAAACGACCATGTGCCGGGCCAAGGGTTGAGTGCGCGGACCGTGCGGTCAATTTCTTCGGCGGATTTGTTCCAGTCTATATGACCATCTTCTTTGGTAAATAGTTTTGTATAGGTCGCATTTTCATGGTCTTGCTCACGCGGCGTAATTTCCCCTACAACCCATTTCGGTAATATTTCCACAAGCAATTCTCCGCCTAATTCTGCCAGAATATTGTGTAATTCCAAATAGGTAATTTGGGAATTCTGAATTTGCCATTCTCGCTTCGCGAGAATAGGCCCATGATCCATTTTTTCATCCGTCAACATGAGGGTAACGCCTGTTATCTCGTCACCGCTTAAAATAGCCGCCTGCAGAGGCGCCGGGCCGCGATACCGCGGCAGAAGCGAGGGATGGACATTGATAGTGCCCCGCGACGGGATAGCAAGCAGCGCCTGCGGGAGTATTTTGCCGTAAGAAGCGATCACGAAAACATCCGGGCTGAAACCTGAAACCTGAAACCTGAAACTTTCATCAAGTTTTTCTGGCTGTAAAACAGGAATGCCATGTTTCTCGGCAAGAATTTTTACAGGGGGGCTTGTGAGTTTTTGACCGCGCCCGGCCGGTTTGTTGGGTGCGGCAACAATGGCAGCCGGTTTCATGCCGGCCTCCAGGAGTTTTTTGAGGACGATGATGGAGAAATGGGGAGTACCGAAGAAAATGATTTTCATAATTACCCTAATTATTCTAATTAACCTAATTACTCTAATGAAATCCCAATATTGAAACGTCCAATTCCCAAAAACTTGGGATTTGCGGTTTTATTAGGGTAATTAGAATAATTAGAGCAATTAGAATAATTTCTTATGTTATTTTTTCCTTGATATGTTTTACATTTTTCGCTTTCTCTATAAACAATACCCCATCCAGATGATCCACTTCATGCTGCATCACGCGGGCATAGAGCCCTGATGTGCCGCGCGTGAATTTTTTGCCGTGTTCATCGTACGCTTCTATCATTACTTTCTCGGCTCGCTCTACGGCGCCGTATGTTTTTGGCACGCTTAAGCATCCTTCTGCCGCACGCGTTTTTTTACTTGATATTTTTTTGATGGTGGGGTTGATAAACGTGTAATGTTCCCAGTTCTTTTCTTTACGATCTTCTTCCGGCACGTTTTCCGCGCCTACCCACCGCAGCGCTTCTTCAGACGCAAGGAATATCCGCAAGCTATAACCGATTTGCGGGGCGGCAATGCCGATGCCTTCGGGCGTATTGCGGAGCGTGTCGCTCATTTCGCGTATAATGCGCTGTATTTTCTGCGTGGATATTTCAGCAATGGGTACTTCGGCTGCTTGCCGGTAAAGGACGGGATTAGGTTCCGTTATGATTTTTTTCATACGCTTTTTCTCATACTCCGCGCAACTTCTTCTTTCATACTTGTTATATCCATATGCGTAAACGGCTGCCACATGGCCGGCGTATTTAGCCGTGGATAATAGTCGTCCATAAGCTTATCCATATCTTTCCAAAAAGAAGACTTGTTCATCTCGCGTTCCAGCTCTTCCAGTACTTTCTTCGAGAGCATGGTGCCGATGAGCGGCCGCAGATTTTTCTTGCGTGCCAGGAACCAGACAGCGAGCGTTTCAATCTTCTCTATCGGCAATCTTCGGAGCGCCAACGAAATCAGACGCCCGTCTTTGCCGCGGACCACCGTGGGCTTCGTGCTATATATTTTTTCCCCTGTTTTGACAAAAAAGTCAATAAAGCGGAATATATCAGAATTACGCGTTTTAGTTGCTTTCTTGAGTGTTCGTGGCATAGTTATTCTATAGTATATCATGCTTCCATCAGCACGTCGCATACATATGGTAGGCATCAAAGGCCAGGGCATGGCGGCGCTTGCGCAGCTTTTGAGCGCGGAAGGGAAGAACATAACGGGTTCTGACATCGCCGAAGTGTTCTCCACGGATGCGGGTTTGCGCGCATGCGGCATTCCGGTACTGCCGTTCCATGCAAAGAATATATCGCGCGCGATTGATCTTGTAATTCGGTCCGGCGCGTACGGGGATGCGCATCCGGAACTTGTCGCTGCGCGCAAGGCCGGCATTCCAATTGTTGCCTATGGCGACGCGGTCGCGGAACTTTTTAATGTAAAGCGCGGCATTCTTGTTGCGGGCACGCATGGCAAGACGACGACAACGGCTATGATAGGGCGCGTTTTGGAAGACGCAGGATATGATCCCGCCGTGCTGGTGGGCGCTACGGTAGTAAAATGGAAACTCAATGCGCGCCCCGGAACGGGTGCGTGGATGGTTGCCGAAGGAGACGAATATCAAAACAAGTTTTTATCTCTAAAGCCGGAAGTGCTCGTTGTTACCAGTATTGAATATGATCATCCCGATTTTTTCAAGTCGGATAAGCAGTATCGTGATGCTTTCCGCAAGCTCATCAGCACAGTACCAAAAAACGGATTGCTAATTGCGGAACGCGGCTTGAGAAGCATTATAAAAAAAGCCCCGTGCAAAATTGTATGGTACGGCATTCAGGGAACTGGTGAGGGGCGGCACATGGAGCTTAACGGCAAAGCGGCGCTTGCGGTAGCGCGGCGTCTTGGTATCTCTGCCAAAGATGCAAAGCGCACCTTGGCGCGCTATGAAGGAACGGCACGCCGCATGGAATATTACACAGAGCCTGACGCGGACCTGGCGGTTATAGACGATTACGCGCATCACCCTACGGAGATCCGTACCACACTTGCCGCGCTGCGCCGCCGCTACCCGAAGCGGCATATCACGGCCGTGTTTCACCCGCACACCTATTCGCGCACGCATGCTTTGATGAACGATTTTGCAAAGTCATTCGCGCACGCGGACGAGGTATTGCTATTGCCTATCTACAGCTCCGCCCGCGAGCGGCCAGAAGATTTTCCGGCCCATCTTGAGGAAACTCTTGCAAAAAAAATAACGCGCTTTTCCAAAAAACCAGCACGCGTAGTATCATCTTTAGAAGCGGCAGCACAACTCGGCTCATCGCTCCCACCGATCAAACAAAAACGCATATTTATTACCTTGGGCGCCGGCAACGCATGGGAAATCGCACGAGATGTTAGTACTTCCTTAAAATAAATTTTTCGGAAGTACTCGCAGAAATTCGCAAACTTTACGCAGAAGAACGCAGAAAAAACACTGACAAGATTGATATAATGGGATATACCTATGGCAACTCAATAGTAAATACCGATTCTTCGTCGAGGATATATAGTATTTTTTCATCGGTGGGAACGTGGAATGTTGGGTCTTTTCCTTCATAGAGCATGTGCTTATTGCGTGATCCGCCCCGGCCATCCAGTTCCAGCGTGTAGATGGCATTATTCTCCTGCAATATTATATAAGGCTGCTGCGGATAGGGCGCTACATGCGCGATAGTATTTTGCGTTGTGTAGATCGTTTCCATGCGCGTTTTTTGAAATAGGGGAAGATGCTCTTCCGGCAGCGTCCAGTAGATGGTGATGCTAGTATTGTCCCACCAGAGAATGTATGCATTCGTAAACGCGACGCGTTCCGCAGAATATCTCTTTGTAAGAAGGAGCGGACCGTGATCTGGAGATAGATGCCACATACCGGTGTCTGCAAGAAGCACCACGGAGTCCGTGTGTTCTACCATGCGGGCGCGCGTGACGCCGGGGAGAGAGCTTGTCGCATAGGGGGCCGCACCCGTCGCATCGAGCGATGTGCTATAAGGTAGATTGCTTTGCGTATCCCATAACATAAGCCGGTCGGGAAACACGGAAAAGCCGGCGATGCTCTGCAGAAGCGGGCTTATCGTCTCCGTGGCCGTGTTCCAGCGCGAGAAATCTGTTTCAGAGAGAATAAAATACGAGTTTTGGTTTGCGGGATCGCGTGCGACATAGAAAGGTTTCTCGGATAGGACGCTGAAAAGAGCGCTATGCAAGTACAAAGAACGGCCTCGGATCGTATTGTTCGCGCGGGTGAGTATCAGCCAGTCGTCGGGTGTTTCTATGAGCGCTTCGGTTGCGCGTTCATTCCAGAAAAAACGTGCGTCTTCAGCAATAGATTGGAGCCGTGTACGCGAGAGCACATCAGCGGGCGGGAGAATACGTTGGAGATTTGTATCAAATACGTAATAAGGATTTTCGGGCGCCTGACTCCCGCGTAGGACTAAGATGGACCCGTTTGGAGACGCGCGCATACCAGTGGTTGATGCAGTGTTTAGATAAGCGGAAACAGGCATAAGAGGTGCTAATACGGGAGAGATTTCTATAACAGAGCGCGGTTCTACCGTGATAGTTTTTTCCCATTGCTGAAAGCCGGCGCGGGAGACGGTTACGGTGTGATGACCGGGGTCGAGATTCTGGATGAACGCGTTTCCGGTAAGGAACGATGCAGCGCGGGTGGTAGATCCGACATGCACGCGCGCGCCGGCTGGGTTTGCATGCACAAAAACGCCGCCCGTTTCGCGTACGGTAAGGTTTGAGAGGGAAAAACGGTAGCCGAATGTATAGAGAAGCAGCGGGCCGCTTAAAGCAAGAAATACCAATATGCTGAACAAAAAAAGAACCCGTCGCGCGCGATATGTCATGCGTTGATGCTAGCAGAAAAATGTGGTATTGTTAATCTGTTGCGAGCCGGTGATATGTATACCTGTCATTCCCGCGGATACACAAGCCCCCGGCATTATAGAAATCCGGTCAATAATGTAGAATGTAAACTCAAAGTCCTAAACTCTAAACAAGTTTCAAATTCAAAGCTCCAAACACAAAACGTTTTGAAATTCGAGTTTTAACCTTTGAGTTTGTTTAGAGTTTAGAGTTTAGAGTTTTGATGTAAGGTAATAGATTACTCTATGTTATGTCTCACTTCATAATACACGGCGGCAAGCGGTTGAGTGGAGAAATTGCGGTGCGGGGAGCAAAAAACCATGCGGTAAAAATGATTCCCGCCTCTTTGCTTTGCGAGAGTCCTGTTATTCTTACCAATGTGCCGCGCGTGGAAGATGTGGCACGGGTGCGGGAGCTGTTGGAAATAACAGGATACCGCACGGAAGATAAAAATGCTGAATCCCTTCGTATCATCCCGGCTACGCTGGGGCCGCATGCGCACGAGCTTCCTCCCGCCTTAGCCGCGCGCATACGCTCCTCGCTGCTCTTTGCGGGACCGCTGCTTGCCCGAACTGGCCGCGTAAAGTTTCCGTATCCGGGCGGATGCGTAATTGGCAAGCGGCCTATTGATCTCTTTATTGACTGCTGGCGCGCGATGGGAGCGCGCGTGCGGGAGAATGTGGCAGGTTTTGACATTACTGCCAAACAGATCCGCGGCGTGGATCATACGTTCCGCTTTATAAGCCACACGGCAACCGAAAGCATGCTCATGACGGCAGTGCTTGCGCAGGGGAAGACAATTCTCCGAAATGCCGCGTTGGAACCGGAAGTGGTAGCGCTTGCGGAGTTTCTCAAAGGGCGCGGCGCTTCCATACAGGGCATTGGAACGCATACCATTACCATAGAAGGAACCGGAGGCAAGCTGCTGCGGGGCGGCACGGCTGCTATTATACCTGATCGTCTGGAGGCGGGGAGTTTTGCGATACTTGCGGCGTTGATAGGAAACGGCGTCAAGATAACCAACTGCGAGCCCACGCATATGGAAGTGCTGCTGGCGCATTTGAAGGCGGCGGGCGTTTTCATTGAAGAAGGGAACGATTGGATTTCCGTAACGCGCGCCGTGAGTCTTCTTCCCGTGTCGGTGCGCACACATGAATACCCGGGGTTCGCTACCGATTATCAAGCGCCCTTTACGGTTTTGTTGACGCAGGCGCGCGGCCAATCAATGGTATTCGAGCAGATTTTTGAAGGGCGCCTGGCATACTTGGAAGATCTCAACCGCATGGGCGCCAAGATTACGCAATGCGACCTGCACCGCGCGATTGTATTTGGACCATCAAAGCTTCATGGCCGGGTTTTAGAGAGTCCGGATCTGCGCGCCGGTATTGCATTTGTCATCGCGGCGCTCATTGCGCAAGGGACTTCGTGCATCGGCAATGTGTATCAGATTGATCGAGGATATGAAAAGCTGGATGAACGGCTTGGCGGCATCGGGGCGGATATTAAAAGAGAATAATTCAAAATACAAAGTGCAAAATGTAGAATTAATGTGTCGCTACGCGACGATATAATAAATCCCGCTGTAAGCGGGATACCAAAATTTTGCATTTTGATTTTTAAATTTTGAATTATCATGATGTCTCTCCAAGAAATTCTTATAGAAGCGCGGCAAAACGGTATGGCAATCGGTCATTTTAATATTTCCAACTTGGAAATGCTGCGAGGTATTTTAGAAGCGGCAAAGGAGGCAGGGAACGTTCCCGTAATGATCGGCGCATCCGAGGGTGAGGCGGACTTTATCGGTCGCAGGGCGGCGGTTGCGCTGGCACGCGCGTTTCAGGAGGAATACAGCATTCCTATTTTTTTAAATGCGGATCACCACAAGAGTGTAGAAGCGGCAAAAAAAGCCATAGACGCCGGGTTTGATTCCGTGCATATAGATCTCTCGAAACTTCCCTATGAAGAGAATCTTAAAGGGACGAAGGATGTTGTGGAATATGCGCGTTCAAAGGTTTCAGGTTCCATGTTTCAGGTTTCAGGAATTAACGTGGAAGGGGAATTGGGGTATTTGCCGACTGATTCTTCCAAAATTTACAAGGAAGAAGTAAAAATTGATCCCGCAAGTTTAACCAAACCTGAGGAAGCGGCGGCGTTTGCGGTGGAGACGGGCATAGATCGTTTCGCCGCCGCGGTGGGAAATTTGCATGGCATTGCCGCCAACGAGCCAAAGCTGGATCTGGACCGCATTCGTGCTATCCGTGCCGCGCTTCCGGAGCATGTTGCGTTCGTGCTGCACGGCGGATCCGGTATCCCCGCATCCCAGGTAAAGGAGGCAATTAAAGCAGGCATGAACAATGTGCATGTATCAACCGAGATACGGGTGGCGTTTACACAAGCGCTCCGCACATCGCTTGCCGCGAACCCCGACGAGACAACGCCGTATAAACTCTTTCCACCGGCAGTGGAAGCAGTAAAACGGAAAGTGCTGGAAAAATTAAAGTTGTTTTCGACTGTCAAACACTAAGTGTCTGACAGTACCACAAGCATTGCAGACGTGCTTGTAGATCTGCATAGATATTATGTGAATTGTGAAGAAACGGAGGTAAAGCAATCCTTCCATACTTTATACAACCAGCTTGTATAACAAGCAAGCCTGTGTTATTTTTGAGGCAATGCATGAGATATTTTTGAGTGCGGAGCCTCTTTTTTTTATAGGAACGTACCCATTTACGAATACGTTGCTTCTTTCGTTGCTCGCGGTCGGCGTAATCGCGCTTGCCGGTTTTTTGCTGCAAAAGCGGTACGCCGAAGTGCCGGGCGCGGCGCAGGGGGTTGCGGAAATTGCGTATGAAGAATTTGCCTCTCTTATGGATTCCGTGTTGGGCGACCGGAAGAAATCGGAAAAATATCTGCCGTTTGTGGCAACCATATTTATCTTTATACTTGTCTCAAACTGGCTCGGCATATTGCCGGGCGTGGGATCTCTCGGGATTGAAAAAAAATACCTATCGTCTGAAACCGTAACAGGGGAGCACGTGTCCTCCGAAGCTTTAGCGAAGGAAGATCATCATTTCACGCCGCTGCTGCGCGCGCCGGCGAGCGATCTGAATTTTACCTTGGCACTTGCCATTCTTACGGTAGTGATGGTGAATGTATTCGGCATAGCTGCGATCGGCGCTTGGAAGCATATTTCAAAATTCCTTAATTTTTCAAGCCCTATTAATTTTTTTGTGGGCATCCTTGAATTTATTTCCGAAATTGCTAGAATGATATCGTTCGCCTTCCGTCTTTTCGGCAACGTATTTGCCGGCGAAGTATTGCTGGTGGTAATAGCATTTTTAGTGCCGTTTGCCGCTCCCGTGCCATTTTTCTTTTTGGAGATTTTTGTGGGCTTCATTCAGGCCTTCGTATTTGCTATGTTGGCACTGGTGTTTATTGCAATTGCCACGGTGGAACATGGTGAGGAACATTGATGTAATAAAAGGTCAATTTATGAAAATATTGTTTAATGATATTTTATGGAAACTGAAGCAGTAAAATTGTGGGCCACCATGGGCGCTATCGCGGTCGGCACTATCGCACCTGCCATTGCCATCGGCATGATAGGATCTAAAGGAGCGGATGCCATCGGGCGCAATCCCGAAGCGGCTCCGAAAATCCAGACTGCGATGATTTTGGCTATTGCGTTCGCGGAAGCAATCGCGATTTACGCGCTGGTGGTGGCGCTGATTATTAAATTTGTGTAATCACGAATTGCTAAAGCGCTTCGTCATCGCGAGTCCTGGTTACACCGGGACGTGGCAATCCCATTATTTACAAAGTATACACGAGATTGCTTCCCTGCCTGCCGGCAGATAGGGCTTCGATCGCTTTTGACAACATGAGCGATTACTCTTATGCAGGAATTTCTAACACAATTCGGCATTGACTGGCGCCTGCTTATAAGCCAGGCGGTTAATTTTGCCGTGGTGCTGGCGCTGTTGCGCATGTTTGTCTATAAGCCCGTTGCAAATATTCTCCGCGAACGGCGGCTTAGAGTGGAGCAGGGAATTGCAAAGGCCGAAGAAGCGGACAAGCGGTTGGAAGATGTACAGGAGATGGCGCGGGAGCAGATGAAAGAGGCGGAGGCGCGCGCAACCGCGCTTTTGCGCGAGGTAGATGAGAAAGCAAAGAAACGGGAAGCGGTACTTCTAGAGAGCTCGCGGCGGAAAGGCGAGGTATTATTACAGGAAGCGGGGCGCTCCGTTGAAGCCGAACGGGCAAAAGCGCGCGCGGAACTTGAACGCGAAGCAAAGCATCTGGTGCGCGCGGCCGTTGCGCGCATTGCAGAGATGGAACCGGAGAAGTTTGATGATGCTTTGCTGGAGAAGGCGATCACCGGCTTTTCTAAAAAACACTCATGACTACATTCACGGCAAATCTATACGCGCGGGCGTTTCGGAAAGCGCTTCAAGAACAAAAGGCAAGCGAAGATGAGTTAGTAAAAAATTTTTCCGTATTGCTTCTACTGCAAGGATCCCTTCGGCGCCGCGAGGAGATTCTGCATAAAGTTTCTCAAGAAATTGTGCATCACCATGGCGGGCGATGGATTACGGTGGAGACGGCACGATTGTTGCCAGAGAACCTGCGGGACAAAATACGGCATGCGTTTTCTAATGCAGATTATATGGAACAGCGCATACGGCCGGAACTTATTGCCGGCGCGCGGATTGTGGTGGATGGCAGCCAAGAGTTTGATGGGAGTTTGAAGCGCAAGCTTGATAGCATGCTAAAAATGTAAAATTCAAAAATCAAAATGCAAAATTGATGTATCGCTTTGCGATAATTTATATTATGAGTGGAGCGAATACCGAAATTTTACATTTTGATATTTACATTTTGCATTTACTATATGTCTTATGAGCTTATAGAAAAACTAAAGCGCGAGATTGAGGGATTTACGGACACGCCGCAATGGCAAGACGCCGGCGAAGTGATAGAAGTGAGCGACGGCATCTGTAAAATATCCGGCTTGCGGAATGCCGTAAGCCAGGAGCTGTTGCATATTGAGACTAAGAGCGGCGGCACGCATATGGCGCTTGCATTGAGCTTGGAGGAAGAGAGCATCGGCGCGTTGGTACTGGGCGCGTATAAAGGCATTCAAAGCGGGGACGCGGTCCGCAGCACGGGCACGGTTCTTTCATTTGATGTCGGGCCGGAGATAGTGGGGCGCGTGGTTGATCCGTTGGGAAATCCGGTTGACGGCAAAGGTGTTATTTTTTCCGAAAAAGAAACCCGTGGGATGCCGAGAGTTCGCATGCCGTTGGAAGCAAAGGCGCCGTCCGTGGTTGATCGTGAATCGGTAAATGCGCCGCTGCATACTGGTGTGAAAGCAATTGATTCCATGATTCCCATTGGCCGCGGACAGCGCGAGCTTATTATCGGCGATCGTCAGACGGGAAAAACCGCCGTGGCACTCGATGTAATAGTCAACCAAAAGAAAGAAGGCGGCAAGCCGCCCATTTGCATCTATGTCGCCATCGGGCAGAAAGAATCTAAAATTGCCCGCATTGTAGAAATGCTGCGCGAATACGGCGCTTTGGAATATACGGTGGTGGTCTCCGCGCCTGCTTCATCAAGCGCGGCGTTTTGGTACTTGGCGCCATTTGCGGGATGCGCCATCGGCGAGTATTTCCGCGACAACGGCGAAGACGCGGTTGTTATATTCGACGACCTCTCTAAACACGCATGGGCGTATCGGCAGATATCGCTGCTGCTGCGCCGGCCGCCCGGCCGCGAAGCATATCCGGGCGACGTGTTTTATCTGCATGCGCGGCTTCTGGAACGCGCGGCAAAGCTGGATCAGGCCCATGGCGGCGGGTCGCTCACGGCGCTTCCCATTATTGAAACGCAGCTTGGCGACGTAACGGCATATATTCCCACCAATGTTATTTCCATCACGGATGGGCAAATTTATCTGGAGGCGGATTTGTTTAACAAAGGCATGCGGCCGGCTATCAACGCAGGACTTTCAGTCTCGCGCGTGGGATCCGCCGCACAGACGAAGGCCATGAAAAAAGTAGCTGGCAAGCTCCGGCTTACGTTGGCGCAGTTTCGGGAATTACAGTCATTCGTACAGTTTGCCTCCGACGTGGATGAAGAGACCAAAAAACGCATCCGCGAAGGCCAGATTATGACGGAGCTCTTGAAGCAGGCGGATCTGAACCCCGTGTCGTTTGAACGGCAAGTGGTGTTGTTCTACGCGGCGATCAACGGGCATCTTTCTCATTTGGAGCCGGCGGAAATCCAAAAATTTGAATTGGCCTTTACCGAATATCTTGAAAAATTCCACGATGCGGATCTGTTGCAGCCGCTACGCGAAAAGAAAGCGATTGATGAAGAAATTGAGGCGAAGCTGAAAGAAGTGATCGGGAAATATTTTGAGACGCACGCGCGTTGATTTTTCACCATTTTTCTTTATAATAATGGATATGAAGAACGCGGAGGTAGAAAAAAAAATAAAAGAAATAACCGATACAATTGTACGCGAGTATAAGCCGGAAAAAGTAATGCTTTTCGGCTCTTGGGCATGGGGGTATCCGCATGAGGATAGTGATGTTGATTTATTGGTGATAATGAAGAGCGATAAGTCCCGTCTTGATAGGCAGCAGGAAGTGCGGGAAACGATCGGATATGCCGGAATACCTGTTGATGTTCTTGTTCACACGCCTGAAGAATTGGATGCAAGTATCAATCAAAGGAGGAATTTATTCCTGGAGGATGTTGTCAGGAATGGACAAGTGCTCTATGAAAAACCAGGTTTTGAGTTTTCGTGTTTGCATAAACCTGCCGAACTTATATCAGTATGAAAGAAATTTCCCAATATACAAAGGATTCTTTTTCACGCGGTGATGACGATTTGAAAGTTATTGAGATTTTGCTAAGGGAAAATGGCGTGCCGAATATTGTTTGTTTTCATGCACAACAAGCAGTAGAGAAATATTTAAAAGGATTTCTCGCAAGCCACGAAAAACATGCGCGCAAAATCCACAGTTTAGAGTTGTTGCTTGAAGCATGTGTTACTACTGACGAATCTTTCCAAGAATTACGGAGAGAAGCTCAATTTTTGGATCACTTTTACACGGAGACGCGTTACGCAGATGATTATATAGAATACAGCAAAGAAGATGCTAAAGAAGCATTTGATGTTGCAAAGCGCATTAAGGATTTTGTGTTGGGAAAAATTAAAAGCTAATCTATCGTCATGCAAAAACTTCTCATTATAATCGCAATAGCCGTCATTATCGGCGCTGGTTATTACTATTTTGCTCCCGAAGCAGCTGCCCCGGTGCCGGATACTACGGAACAGGAACTGGAGGAAGATAAGGTCACGGAAACAGAAGATGACATTACGGAAACGCAAGAAGCAGCGGATACATCAAATTGGCAAACTTATCGTAATGAGGAGTACAGGTTTGAGATAACACTTGTAAATGGATGGAAAGGATATTCTGTAAATACGGATAGAATAGATAGAGGATGGTTAGTAATGTTGCGCCATCCCGCATGGAGCGATGAAAATCAGCGCATGGATATACCTATACTTATATACACGTTGTCGCAGTGGGAGAAGTGGGAAGCAGAAAATTTTGAGAGTTATCAAACAGCAGCGCCCATTGGGCCAACTGAGCGAGCGCGCAACAGTAGATATGTGTTTGCGACAGCTCCACGGTATAATTATAGTTTCGCAGAGGGTTGGGAAGAAGTAGAAAATATTATAAAAACATTAAATGTTTTTTAAATCAAAAATCTGAAATTTGCCATTTGAAATAAATTCATGCAATCCCTGCAAACAATCAAACGCCGGCTCCGCGGGGTCAAGAACATCGGGCAGATCACGAAGGCGATGGAACTGGTGGCTGCAACCAAAATGCGCCGATCGCAGGAGGTGGCGCTCGCTTCACGTCCCTATGCCTATGCCGCCCTGGAGTTTCTTGCAAATCTTTCGCAAGTATCCACTAACTTTGTGCCGCCGCTTTTGGAAAAACGCCCCCTAGAGCGTACAGTGATTGTATTGGTTGCGTCCGACAAAGGCCTTACGGGGTCCTTCAACAGCGCTGTCTTCCGCTCGTTTGAAAAGCATATTGCAAATGAGAGTGCAGCGCGTTATATTGCGGTGGGGCAGAAAGCGGTTTCGTATCTTCAAAGGCGGGTAGGCGCCGTTGATCATTCCTTTATAAAGTTCGGCGATTATACGGCTGTGGAAGAAGTCCGACCATTGGCCCAACTCCTGATGGAAGGATATCTTAAAAAGAAATGGGATCGGGCACTGGTGTTTTACACGAATTTTCGCAGCGCCATGCAGCAGAATGTGGTAGTTAGGAAGATTTTTCCTGTAACGTTTGAGAGCTTGAAAGAAACGGCAGAAGAAATCATCCCGCAGAGCGGGCGGTACGCGATGGAAGGATATGGCGCTTCATTGTACGCCCCCGAAGGAGGCAAGGAAAGGGAATATATCATAGAGCCCTCGCCGGAGCATGTGCTCCAAGAACTGATACCACACTTGGTAGTAATGCAGGTGTATCATATTGTTCTGGAAGCGAATGCATCCGAACATGCCGCGCGCAGAATGGCGATGAAGAGCGCGTCAGACAATGCATCGGAAATTGTAGACAACTTGACGCTGGAATATAATAAATCACGGCAGGCGAATATTACAAAAGAGTTGATCGAAATTACATCCGGTGCAGCATCCGTTAGTTAAAAGTTCAAAGTTCAAAATGTAAAGTTGCAGTCCAAAATATAAAGTTAATTTTGAATTTTACACTATAATTTTGCACTTTTAACTTTGAATTTTGAACTTGATATATCATGCAATCAGGCAAAGTTATACAAATCACCGGTCCCGTAGTAGATGTGGAATTTAAAGCGGATCACATGCCCGCGCTTTTCAACGCGCTTACAATCGGCGAAGGGGATGGGCGGCTTATGCTTGAGGTGGTAAAGCATCTGGAACCGGGTCGCGTGCGCGCGGTATCGCTCGCTTCTACCGATGGCTTACAGCGCGGCAGGGAAGTTGTTGATACCAATGATCAGATTACCGTACCGGTTGGCCCTGAAGTATTGGGGCATATATTTGACGTTCTAGGCAATACGCTGGAAACAAAAGACGCAGCGTTTGCCAAGCGCTGGCCGATTCATCGCGCGGCCCCTCCGTTGACAGAGCAGTCAACCGAGACGGAAATTTTTGAGACGGGCATTAAAGTTATTGACCTTATGGCGCCGATTGTAAAAGGCGGCAAGGTTGGCCTTTTTGGCGGTGCAGGCGTGGGTAAAACTGTGCTGTTGCAAGAGCTTATCCGCAACGTGGCGGAAGAATCCGGCGGGGCATCCGTGTTTGCGGGCGTGGGCGAGCGGAGCCGCGAGGGAAATGATCTCTATCACGAAATGCTGGAATCCGGCGTTATTGGAAAGACGGCGCTGGTATTCGGGCAGATGAACGAAGTGCCGGGCGCGCGCTTGCGCGTTGCTTTGTCCGCGCTTACCATGGCCGAGTATTTCCGCGACGAAGAGAAGAAAAATGTGTTGTTATTTATAGATAATATTTTCCGTTTTTCGCAGGCAGGGCTGGAAGTTTCCACTTTGCTGGGACGCATGCCGTCCGCCGTGGGATATCAGCCCACGCTTGCTACCGAAATGGGCGAGTTGCAGGAGCGCATTGCATCCACCAAAAGCGGATCCATCACGTCTGTGCAGGCAATTTACGTGCCGGCCGACGATATTACGGATCCCGCGCCCGCAACTACCTTCAGCCATCTGGATTCCACCATTGTCTTAAGCCGCGCGCTCACGGAGATTGGCATCTATCCGGCGGTGGATCCACTTGCGTCCACCTCCACGGCGCTCTCGCCCGCCATTGTGGGCCGTGAACACTATGACGTGGCGCGCGCGGTGCAGAGCACGCTGCAGCGGTATAAAGAGTTACAGGACATCATCGCCATTCTTGGCATTGAGGAGCTTTCCGAAGAGGATCGTCGTACCGTAAGCCGCGCGCGCAAAATTCAGAATTTCCTCTCCCAGCCTTTTTTCGTAGCGGAAGTATTTACGGGTACCAAAGGCCAGTTCGTCCCGCGGGATAGAACCATCAAAGATTTCGCTGAAATTCTGGAAGGGCGCCACGACGAAAGACCCGAAAATGAGTTTTATATGAAAGGGGCGTTAGGTGACTAGCCGAGCTTTACACACGCCCGTAGGGCGATGTGGATAGCTCGGCTTGGCACCAAAATACAGATTTTTCTATTCTATCATTTTCATGCAATTGCATTTTTTTGATAGAATAGAAACATCTATCGATTTCCGAAAAAATACGCGATCGCGGGAAAGTTCGGAAATTCCTAAAGTTCTGTCCGGTCGGACATACTTTTAGGAAAAAAAAAGCCCTGTGTTGAACGCGGGCCTTTGTGGTTTACGTGGCATAGCGCTTCCTAACCAGACCAGAGCCATTCAAATGGATTTTTCTTTTGGTCAGTCTGTTGACTTTCCGCGTCCGGTTTGAGTGACTCCTTGTCAGGTTGTTGATTTTCCACGTCTGTCTTTTCTTGAGGTAACCTCAAGAATCCTATTGCTGCTGAAATTTTTGAATCGCCCCACTTGGTTCGCCATTGAGCAATATAGCCCTCTTTTATCAATTGGTTCAGAGCGAAGTTGACTTCCTCGGGATCCAGGTCGCAAAAACGATCAATTACGAACCATTGATCGATTCTCTCACAAAATAGCACGCGACCTTCTTCCACCTCCTCTGCGATCTTGTTTTTCAAATATGTGAGCATGTCCACTTCTCTAGCTACCAATTTAGTTGCCATCACTTTCTCCTTTCAAGAGAGATTGATTTTCTCTTCAAATCTACTATACTATAGAAATCATGTCAATGTTCTCTTGGCTATTTGGCGATGCGAATGCGAAGTTTCTAAAGGGGCTGCAGCCGGCGGTTGAGCGTATTAATGCATTGGAGCCAGAGATGCAGGCACTCGCGGCAGATGATTTTCCAAAAAAAACGGAGGCGTTTAAGCAGCGGCTTGCATCAGGCGAGGCGCTGAATGATATGCTTCCGGAGGCGTTTGCGTTAGTGCGCGAAGCCGCGCGGCGCAGCTTAGGCCAGCGGCATTTTGACGTGCAGTTGTTGGGCGGCATGGTGCTTCACAAAGGGCAGATTGCCGAGATGCGCACGGGAGAAGGCAAAACGCTTACCGCCACGCTTGCCGTGTACCTCAACGCGCTGGAAGGCAAGGGCGTGCATCTTGTTACCGTAAACGATTATCTAGCCCGCCGGGATGCCGTGTGGATGGGACAGATATATCACGCGCTTGGAATGAGTGTGGGGTGCATAAATCATGCTTCCAGTTTTTTGTATGATCCGGAGCATACGGAAGAAGTTCAAAGTTCAAAGTTCAAAGTTCAAAATGATTCCGGTGTAACCGGAACAAAGTCAAAAAAAGAAAATATATTAGATGAGAAACGAGACGAAATAGGAGGATTCAAGGTGGTGAACGAATTTTTGCGGCCGTGTTCGCGCAAGGAAGCGTATGCGGCCGATATTACGTACGGCACCAACAACGAATACGGGTTTGATTTTCTTCGAGACAATCTGGCCTACGGGGAAGACCAGATGTCCCAGCGGGGATATCACTTCGCGATAATTGACGAGGTGGATTCCATTCTTATTGATGAGGCGCGCACGCCGCTTATCATATCCGCGCCTGACGAAGAATCCGGCGAGCTTTATAAAGTATTTGCCACGCTTGTTCCCAAATTAAAAGAAGAAAGCGATTTTAATGTGGACGAAAAATTCAAAGCGACCACGCTCACGGAAGAGGGTATAGAGAAAGTGGAACAGCTCTTGGGTATCAAGGATATTTACACCGAGAAAGGTATCCGCTACGTGCATCATTTGGAGCAGGCACTGAAAGCGCGCGCTCTCTTTCAGCGGGACAAAGATTATGTGGTAAAAGACGGCGAGATTATTATTGTGGATGAGTTTACGGGGCGGCTGATGCCTGGCCGCCGATGGTCCGAGGGGCTGCACCAGGCGGTAGAAGCGAAAGAAGGGGTTGCGATACAGCGTGAATCCCGCACGCTCGCGTCCGTGACCTTCCAGAATTATTTCCGGCTGTACAAAAAAATCGCAGGCATGACGGGAACGGGGCAGACCTCATCGGAAGAATTTCATAAAGTTTATAAGCTGGATGTAACCACTATCCCCACAAATAAAGAGTTGATTCGCGATGACCGTTCAGACAAGGTGTTTCAGACAGCGATGGGAAAGTATCAGGCGGTGGCGCGGCAGATACAAGAATGCCACGAGAAGGGGCAGCCGATTTTGGTGGGTACTATTTCCATTGAAAAAAACGAGCTGCTTTCGGCGCTGTTAAAACGCGAAGGAGTGCCGCACCACATGTTAAACGCCAAGCATCATGAAGAGGAAGGCGCAGTTATAGCGCAGGCCGGCCGCAAAGGCGCGGTAACCATTGCCACCAACATGGCGGGCCGCGGGGTTGATATTATTCTGGGGGGCAATCCGCCGGATGCGAAAGAAGCCAAAGAGGTACGAAACGCAGGCGGACTGTTTGTGCTTGGAACCGAACGGCATGAAGCGCGGCGCATTGATGATCAGCTTCGCGGCCGCGCGGGGCGGCAGGGGGATCCGGGCGCTTCGCAGTTTTTTGTATCACTGGAGGATGATCTTATGCGCGTGTTCGGATCGGATAAAATAAAGCGGCTTATGGGGACATTCGGCATACCGGAAGACGAGCCCATTGAAAATCGCATGGTATCCAAGTCCATTGAATCCGCGCAGTCAAAAATTGAAGGGTTTCATTTTGACGCCAGGAAGTATGTGCTGGAATATGATGATGTGATGAACAAGCAGCGCGGAGCGGTGTACCGGATGCGCAGTGAGTTTTTGCGTGCGGACGCTGATGTGTTAATGGAACGCGTAGAAGAGATGATGGAAGAGGAAATGCATACCATGGTGGAGGGACGCACGCTGCATCTTGCGGCGGACGAATGGAATGTGGAGGAGCTTGCGGAACAGGCGGGCACCATGAACATCCACGTAGGCGGATTGCGCGAGGAACTTCTTGCGATAAAGAATGCTTCTGACAGCGATGATGAAAAACGCCAAAAAATGGAAGAACTTCTGCAAAAACGCGCGGAGGCGGCGCTGGAAGTAAAAGAGAAAGAAATAGGCGAGAACATAAAAAACGTGTTCCGGTATTTTGCGCTGCAGACAATTGATTACTTATGGACGGATCATCTGGAAGTAATGGATTATACGAGGAGTTCCGTGCGACTGCGCGCCTATGGCCAGCGCGATCCGCTGGTGGAATACAAAAATGAAGCATTGAAATTGTTCCGGCAATTTAACGCTGCCGTCGGGCATTTGGTGGTAACAAATATTTTGAAATTTAACACAGCCGCGGCGGTGCAAACCGCACAGGCGCCGCATCCGCAACACCTGACACTTTCCCGTCCGTCTCTCTCCGGAGCGGTAGCTGGCGGTGTACCGCAACAAAGTGCGAGTTCAACAAGCGCTACCGTATCCGCAAAAGATCCAAAATTCGCCAATGTTGGCAGAAATGAACCTTGTCCATGCGGTAGTGGGAAGAAGTATAAGAAGTGTCATGGGGCGTAGGGGTAAAATATGAAAGATATTGTCATCAAAAAATCGAATATAAGGCAATTCCCAAACGGAAAAGGTGTATTTGCGAATAGGGATTTCAAAAAGGGCGAGGCGGTTATTCAGTACCATCTTAAGCCTTTAACCCAAGAAGAGTGGGAGAAGTTGCCGGAGAGCGAGAAAGAATTTACTCACTATCATTGGGGGCAGATTTATCTCTATCCAGAACCAGAACGGTATGTGAATCATTCGGACAATCCAAACACCTATCAGAACTTGGAAAAGAAGGAGGATGTTGCTTTATGGGATATTAAAAAAGGCGAAGAAATAACAACGGATGCACATAAAGATGACATACTATGACCAGTTTGATATTTGCTATGCATCGAAGATGGATTAAAATATCATTATGCAAAAGGATTTCGACAAATGGAACGAAGATAAGAAAAATATTCACTACCACGCAGAAAGAAAGTTTTTTCTCACACGGGAGATATGGTGGTGTGAATTAGGTATGAACGTGGGTAGAGAACAAGATGGAGGCAAGAATAATTTTCAGCGCCCAATTATTGTAATAAGGGCGTTAAGCCCAGATACACTTATTGTCGTGCCATTGAGCACCAAAAAACGAATGGAGCGATTTCAAGCAACTGTAACATTTGGAGATTTAGTGAATTATGCATTGCTTGACCATGTCCGTGTGATTGACTCAAAAAGATTATTGAGAAAAATAGGGATGGCAAAAAATGAGGAGTTTGAAGCGATTAGACGCAAATTGACTGGCCTCATATAAGACGAAAGGCCCGCCTAAGCGGGCCAATCTCGGAGGCCGAAGCCACTGTATAATTATAGTTTAGCAAGACTATAGAATATGTCAAGCTGTGGATAAATCTCCCATGACATTTCCTATAGTGGAAGAAGTTTAAGGGGACTGTTGCCGAATGGCACTTTTAGCGATTTTTGCCCAAAAATATCCTTATTTTTCAACAGGCAAATTTCAAAAAACGGCATTCGGCGACAGTCCCTTAAGAGATGTCACGGGAGATAGTGTGTAGTTGATTTTATAAAAGCTTTTATGCTAAACTTTCAGCATGGAACGTGAATTTACAGCAGTATATCAAAAAAAAGGCACATGGATAATCGCTTGGGTTGAAGAAATCCCCGGCGTAAATACCCAGGGGCGCACGAAGAAGGAGGCGAAGGAAAATCTTAAAGAAGCGCTTCAATTAATCCTGGAAACCAATCGTTCGTTGGCTATAGGCAGAGCGATTGATATTGAGCGGGAGCTTCTTAGAATTTCGGTACCCGTTTAATATGAAGCGGATTCTGCTTTTGAAGCATTTGCGCGAACATGGCTGTCTTTTGATCCGGGAAGGAAAGAGGCATTCTGTTTTTCTGAATCCAAAAGAAGAGCGTACTTCGACTGTTCCAAGGCATAGTGATATTAATAATTTTCTTGCGGTCAAAATATGCAAGGATTTGGGAATTCCTCCAATTCTAAAAAAATAAAGACTGTCTACTTCGTCCGGCACGGTGAGTCGGTGGGAAATGTTGCCGATGTGTTTCAGGGATATGACGGAGGACTTTCACCGAAGGGTGTGGAACAGGCGCAAGCGTTGGCGAATCGTTTTATTCATATCCCAGTGGAAGTAATTTTGGCGAGTGCCATGCAGCGTGCACGTGAGACAGCAGAAATTGTGCACGCAACGACGCAGATACCGCTTGTGTTTTCCGATTTGCTGATTGAGGTGCGTAGACCGAGCGTTTTGTGGGGCAAGTCGCAAAGCGATGAGGCCGCGTTGGAAATGTTTAAAAAATTACGCCTCGAAAACCACGAGCCGTCGTGGCGGCATTCGGATGAGGAGAATTTTTCCGATCGCGTTGAGCGCGCGCAAAAAGTTATAAAAATGTTGCATGAATACAATGAACACAGTATTGCGGTCATAAGCCACGGCAACATTATACGAACTATATTGGCATGCATGGCGTTTGGAGAAACCATCACGCCGCACGAATACGTACAATTTATATTGTTCTTGGATAAAAAGAACACGGGTATCAGCGTATGCGAATACAGGCAAGACGGTTACGGCGACGTTCGTTGGAAGCTCCGCCACTGGAACGATATCGCGCATTTGGGATAGATGCGTTATGTCAAACACTTAGTGTCTGACATGCTACTTGCTATGATGACCTGAAAATTGCGCGCATGCAAAAATAAAACCGCTCCGATCTAATTCGGGGCGGTTTTTTGCGTTATCCAATTTTGCAGTTTACAGGCCGATGTCCACTTCTATCGTACCTTTCGCTTCAGTTTCCGATTCTACCGTGCCGCTGCCGGTTTGCGTGCTGGTGCTGCCTTCAAGTTCTACTTCAACTTCCGTGCTACTTCCTGTTTCGATTTCCGTATTTGTTTCTGTGCTGGTGCCGGATTCTGCCTGCGTTCCCGCGCTTATTTGTATATCCAGAGAGGAAGAAGGTAGGGTTATCTGTATGCTTGAGTTAAAGCTTTGCTGGGCGGAGACGAAAAGCTGCGTTTCCTGGGCTATGCGATAGGCGTTTTGGAACAGAATGAATGCCTCGTTGTATGCCTGCGCTTCCATTTTCGCTTCTCCCTCCCCGACGAGCTGATCTGCGTGTTCCAACCGCGCCTCCACGTCTGCCTCTATTTCCGCTACGGATGCGCGTTGCAGAGAAGCGCGTGTCTCGGCAATTTTGCGTTCCGCCGCCGCGTGCCGCCCTTCCGCTACCGCTTGCACGTGCGCGTCGGTACTGGTGGCAATGCGCGCTTCGGCAAGCTGCCGGGCTTCCGCCGCCTGCGCGGCATGGGCGCGCACTCTGATAATCAATGGCTCAATTCCCACGCGCTCCGCTTCTTCATCCGGCACTTGCTCCAGTATTGCTGCATGCGCCGTCAGGGACGTTTCAAACTGCGCGCTGATATCAACCGCGGCGTTTGATGCTTTTGTCTCCAAAGCCGCGATTTGCTTTTGCACGCGCTCTGCATGCTTTTCAAAATTTGCTTCAATGCGGCTTCTTACGTCGGCTGTCATGCGGTTCTCTGCCGCAAGCCGCGCCGCTTCCTCCAGACGCCGCTCTACAACGCGGGTTTCCCATTCGGTTTCCGCTTCCGCTGAAACGGCCGCCCAGCCTCGCACGCGTTCGTTTACTTCAACTTTAACGGGATAGAGAGCATCCCCCGGCAGGGCATTTTCTGCCGCAAATGATGCGCCACCTCCTACTAACAATGCAATAATAAGCGAAATAGCCATAGGCTTCATGTAGTTATGTAATAATAAATGGACCCAACCCGTTCCGTGTTTTGTGTAACGTGATGCCTCGTCTACTCTTACATCCGCCATACGGTGCGCGGAAACAAACGCACGAAGAGCGCCGCGGACAGCCGTTTTTTCTTCCGCGGAGAGATGGATTCGTTCCGCTTCTTTTTTAATTTTGTTAGCCATGGTTTTTGTTTTGCTCTTCCATTATACATGCGCGCAACTTTTTTGCCGCGCGGTGAATACGAACGGATACCGTGTTTTCGCTTTCCCCCGTAATTTCGGCTATCTCCTGTGGCGTCATGTCATCCACATAGCGCATGACAAATACGGAGCGGTAGGGTTCAGGAAGATTCGGCAGTTGTGCCAATGCGCGTTTCGCTTCGCTTTCCGTAACAATTCGATCCATCTCGTTTGCATCGGTAGGATCAAATCCCTTGTCTTTCGCCAATGTATCCAAAGAATATGTTTTCTTTTTGCGGTAATGGTCTATAATAAGATTGCTTGCCACGCGGTATATAAATGCGCGGAGATTTTCAGGATTGTTCCCGTTTGCAAGATACTCCCATGTGCGGGCAAACGCTTCTTGCATAAAGTCTTTGGCAAGCTCGCGATCGCTCAGGCGAAAATAACAATGCCGGAAAATGGCGTCTGCGTAGGCATCATATACCTCAAAATATCGCCGTTCCATATCATGCTGCATATAACGTAACGGTACCAATAATCTTACGTTATTTCAAGATATTTGTTGATTTTCAAGAGCTTTACGATATAGTATAGAAACAGGCTTTTGATAATTAAAACCAATGGCAAACGAGAAGGAGAAAAACATGCTTCAGGAACGTCTGAACCAGGTTGAAAAATGGTGCGGGATGATTAATGCGCCCGCGTGGCTTTTTGACGAACTAAAACTTCCGCGCGTAAATCAGATGAAAATTCGGCCTATTATTAACGGCCAAAAAAAACCGCTGCCGCTATGGCGCGTGCATCATATCAATCCGCATCTTACGGGTATGCGCCCGTACAAAGGCGGGATGCGCTTTCACCCGGATGTAACGCAAGAGTTGCTGCAAGTTCTTGCAATGGATATGACGTTTAAGAATGTCCTGGCAGGTCTGCCGTTCGGGGGTGCGAAAGGAGGCATTCCCATTGATCCGGAACAGTATACGGAGTTGGAGCTTCGCGATATTACCGAGAAAATGGCGGAAGAATTGCTGAAAAAAGAGTTTCTCCATCCCGATAAAGACGTGCCGGGCCCTGATATGGGGACCAACAGCAGAACTATGTATTGGATGCTTGCGAAAGTTTCTGACTTGGCGAGTAAGTTTGGTATCCCCAACATTGCCGCCAGTGTTACGGGAAAACCGCTTGAGGAAGACGGCATGCCGGGAAGGGAAGAGGCAACAGCGCGCGGCGGGCTTATTGCGCTGCAGCAATATATAGAAC
>Ga0114944_1000052_pt1 | contig 28106 bp, 21 predicted proteins | sample OV2TP2_FD_89582 | JGI IMG/M metagenome (GOLD analysis project Ga0114944, IMG submission 89582) | Hot spring microbial communities from Beatty, Nevada to study Microbial Dark Matter (Phase II) - OV2 TP2 | ecosystem: Environmental > Aquatic > Thermal springs > Hot (42-90C) | place: USA: Beatty... | reverse complement strand
GGATCGGTTCACCACCTCGAACGGGGTGAGACGATCCATGAGCGCCCGACGGTAAAGGCGCTCGCCGAGATTCTTGTGCAGATGGCCTCTGACAAGAATCAGTAATATTGTAAGCCACTCTATCCGGCCACCTCGGATAGAATTTCAGAAATTCAGAGCCAGTTGAAGGTGAAGCTGGCAAGGAGGAAGGAAAAATGGCAGTTTACAATATCAACTTTACCGAGGGGATCCTGCGCACAGGGTTCGGCGACCAAGCGCAAAATGACGCTATCTGCCGCGAGGCTTCGCGGCGGATGAAAGAGCTTATCGAGTCCGGTGAGCTGGCAGGCGGCGAGCTGCTCCGCATCAACGGAGCGGGGAGCTTGCCGGTGTGCCTGGTAATCGGGCACGCCGTTGCTCACCTCTATGGGGCGGTGGCTTGGTATGATCCCAAGCTCAACCGCTACGTGGTTGGGGTCGCGCACGGCGACAAGTATACCGTGGGCGACCTCATCGAGTAGTGGAGGTAAATGTTCTTTGAAGGTTGTGGGTTAACCTTGCACTTGCAAAACTAAAACCCTCGCATACAAGGGAGAACATGACATCGAGCACTGATCTCAATGTTCTCCCCTTCAATTGTCCGATGTTCCAAGTTTATATACGGAAGATCGGACTGAGAAGTTCTTTGAAAGCTTTTATCCTCTGAAACTATTCCAGCCGTTTTTGTGGTGAGTAAGGTATATGTGCCGAGCCGAGCTATCCACAATTCCGGTTACACCTATAGAATTCACGACTGTCAAACACTAAGTGTTTGACAAGTGGCGGGTTCTACGAAGTTGAAAAAAACAATCTCCGGGAAGTCTCCCGGCAGGTATGGGTTCCGGTTATACCGGAACTAGCGCACCCCTGACGGCGGAATACAATTCGCCTCACGGCGATGCTCTCTCCTCTGTATTCTTCTGAACGGAGTGAGTGAAATCCCGCGTGTATCGAGGGAAAACCATAGCTGCCGGAAGACTCTCTGGATATATGTCTGGGGAGAGTAACTTGAAAACTAAATAGGAGGTAAGAATGAAAAAGATTCTCTGGCTTTCGCAGCACAAGTGGCTTCCCAAACAGGAGGCAGAACTTCGCCGATTGTTTGGGGAGATTGCGCTTGATCGGGACATCCTGCCTTTTGAAAACGCGGAGGACATAATCCGACGTGTTCGAGAAGGTGGATACGATGAGGTGGTGGTAGTCGTTCCTTTGTGGGTGCTCTATCGGTTGTGCGAATTAAATCTGCAACCCCGTCCGTTGTGGGCGGAGATGAAGGAGGTAAAAACTCGGCGGGAAGCCGATGTGGTCGTGAAGGGGCGATTTTACCGCTTTTACCGCTTTCGGCGGGTGAAGCGCGTAACTATCGAGTTCGAAGAGTTGGAATAACTGATTGAAACACAACCTCCCGCCGTGCGGGAAGAAAGGTTTTCAGAATGGAAAAGGAATATCAAGTAATCCGTTCGCAGATTATTCGTGTGATGGCGGAGGTGGGGCATGTTGTCCTGGAACGTGAGAACGAGATCCATGCGGTAATGCTTGCACTTCTGTCGAATACCGACGGCGCGATTGTGGGAGAAGGCGGTATCGCCAAATCCCAAATGATGCGGACGATCCTAGGCAAACGCCCGGGAGAGGGCCGCATTACAGACGCTCACTGCTACATGACCACTTTGAACGCGGGTGTTCGCCCGCAGGACTTGTGGTCGAGCGGGGTGGGTGTTAATCGCACGGATCTGGGTGAGGGGCAAGTGACGGTGGACTACAAACCGCGGCTGGATGGCCGGGGTGCGGATCCAAAGGTGCGGGCGCTGTATTTTGACGAATACAGTATGGCGCCGGAGGGGACGCAGGAGTCTATTCGTTCAGCCTTGTCTGATCGGGAAGCGTATGTGATGGGGGAGTATCTGGACCTCGATCATGTGTGGTCGGTTTGGATTACCACCAACGTTTTGCCGAAGGGCCCGCTTAACTGGCGCTTGGTCTGCAAACTCGAGGCGAGTGAGGTGGCGCAGGAGGCGAACCAGCTTAAAATGATGGTTTCGTCTGACTTGCGCAAGAAACTTGCCCGGGCGCGGAAACGCGGCGGCGCGGATGCGGCGGACGAACTTTTCTTGGCGGAGCTCTCGCTGTGGGAACAGGATCAGGAGATGACGAAAAAATATATTGAACGTCTCTTCGAGATTCTGCAAAACCCCGCGCGAGTGACGCTCGAAGAGTTCGAATCGTTCCGCGATGTGGCAGCTCGCGTGCAGGTGCCGGGAACGGTTCTTAGAGAGCAGATCGCGATCCGCTCGGAGTTGGAAGCTCGCGGCATCCACATTGACGGGCGTAGATTTGTACGCACTATACCCATGGTCCGTGCACATGCCGCGCTCGTTCGGGGCGCAATGACCGCGGGTGTGGAGGACCTCGTCATTATGCAGCATGCATGGGCGGATCCAGGCGAGTCCCGTGCGTTTCGCGAGGTGGTGTTTGAACATGCGAATCCGATCGCTGCAGAAGCGGAGAAATTGGTGGACGCGGCGATCATTGCGGCGGAGAACGCCATTCAATCTGCCGATCCCCGGAATGGCCGTATGGCAATCGGGAAGATCAAGCAGGAAATTCTCCCGCAGTTCCCGTCTCTTCTGGAAAAAGCTTCGCAGCAAGGATTGCCATCTGCCGATGTAAAGGCGGCGCAGTCCCGGGTGCAAGAGCAGATCCAGAAAGTGGCGAAGGAACTGATGGGACTCTAAGGAGGTGTCGGATGAATCACGGTCATAGCAGGAGATCGCAAGGGCATTGGACGACCGTGGTCTCCGATGCCCTGGATCAGGCGAAGTTTCAAAACTACCTTGAAGGATCGGCAAAATTAAAGGCTCTCGAAGAAAAGGGGCTTGAGAAATTGCCGACTTTCGGGGGCCTGATGTTTGACCTTGATGCCTGCTTTCTCTATCCCTCTCCGGTGATGAGGCCGGTGGGTACGGTTTTACCGTCTCATCGGTTCAATGCCACCGTCGCCAAACAACTCATTGAGCTGCCAGAGTACAAAGAGATCCACCTTTCTACGGAAATGGACGATCTCTTAAGTGCCATGGCGGTGATTGAAGTTGGCGACGCGGTGTTGAAACTTGTTACCAAAGAGGAGGAACAGCAAATCCGCGAGATGCAGGAGAAGGAGGAGGAAATCCAAGGTCTCCAACAGCAAGTGGATGAGGCGGAGAGGCAGGCAGGCGAGGCCCAGCAAAAAGCTGACGGCGCTTCTGTTAAAGCTAAATCAAGTGGGAAACCACAAGAGGCGCAGCAGCAGGCAAATGTGGCTCAACAGAATGTGAGCCAAGCACTTCATACATTGGAGGAGGCGCGTGAAATACTAGACGCGGCAGCTTCGGTAATGAGCCAGAAGCTCAACCAGCCGGAGCGCAAAGCCAAAATGCGTCAAGCCATTCGTGAGGCGGTTGGCAATCTGGCCAAGGAGGTGCGCGAAGAAAAGGATCTTCTTGAGCTGTGGGGCTTCAATGCAGGAGAAGTAAAGGAGATGGATTATCAAACCGTCTCGTCTCTGGCGGAGAAACTAAAAAGCAGTGAGAAGATTGTGAAAGTCGCGGAACTCCTTGGAGCTCTTAAGCCCTTTTGGCAGGGGCGGCTAAGAGAGAAGGAGCAGGTGGGCGTGGAGATCACGGACGAAAACTATTTCGGCAATGATCTTTTGAACGTCCATCCTGCGGAACTTCTGGAGCTCGCCGACCCTGACCTTGAAGATCTTTTTCACTTGAAGTACGCGGAAGAATCACTTTTTTGTACGCGGACGAAGGTGAAGATCAAAATGGGCGAGGGGCCGGTGGTGATACTCCGCGACCGCAGCGGGTCTATGGAAGGTGACAAAGAGATTTGGGCAACAGCCCTTGAACTTGCTGTTACCAACCTGGTTACCCGCGACAAGCGCGCCTCGGCGCATGTCTGGTTTACAGCCGCGTCGGAGCCCTTGGAAGTGGTGGAGTGTCTGCCGCGAGGTGGAGGTATGCAAGCGCGACGGTATCTGGTGGAGTGGCAAAACGGAAGCCAACGGGTAGTCCCTGGTTCTGAAAAGACCATGACCTACTTTGAGGCGTACGTTCACATTGCTACACAGGGTCGCGCGAAAGGAGGTACCGAATTTGATCCGCCCATTCGCTGGGGACTTGCGACATTAGGTGAGAAAGAGTTTGTGCGGAGTGATCTGTTACTTCTTACGGATGGTCATGCCGACCTTCCAGAGGAGACGATCCGCCGCGTAAATACTTTGCGGGAGGAGAAGAATCTCTTCTTTCTCTCGGTGCTCATCAATGTCGGCTCATCCTCACAAGTTTTGGTAAAACGCTTTTCGGAAACGAAGGCGATTACCGAGCTTTCAGCGGAGACCGCGGGAGAAGTTCTTGGATCTTTCTAACACCCATACTTTCCTCCTTCCCGTCCTTGGTGAGACAAGGAAAATCTACGGGAAGGGGGAATTCTTTGGAAGCCCGCCTACGCTCTCACGAGCTACGGCGTGGCGAAGGAGGAAACGATGGCGAATAAGATTTTGACGGCGAATGATGTTCTGGCGGCTCTTGAGCTTTACGGCTCAATGCCCGCTGCCACCATTCTTCGCGGTCTTACGGGCTACGGGTTGGTGGTAAACCAAAAGGATGAAGAAGCTGTGGATCCAGTTGCCGATTCGAAAGGCATCTGGAAGCCGATGTATTTCTTCATTTCTGGCGGCGAGCGGCGTGGAAGGAAAACCCTCGCAGCGGCGCATGTGAAAAGCGCTGTCGAGGAGTTTAAAAGAAGTCCGCTCTTGGCAGTGCTTCGCTCAACGTCCGGTCGCGGGTTGCGTCTGGATGATGCGGCCGGGATGGTGGAGTTGGCGAACACACAGGATGCGTTCGCGTCAGTCATGTTCGAGCTTAGCCACTTCGGTGGCCGCTCGATTGTGCCAGCGCTCACAGTGACGCTAGGAAAACTTTCTCTCGCCGATATCGAATGGCGTGGTGGGTTCTCCTACAACGCGCCCGGCGGCAAGCCAGCGCGTGTGGGTGAATCCTTGGAGCTAACTCGTTTCCTTATTCCTGACGACTACGCAAGCGAGGAGTCGTTTGCGCGAGTATGGGAGGATCTGGAACGGGAGGCGATGCGGATTACGCTCGTCACCACCGATGGCACGTTGCCGAACATGCGAGGAGAAAATCGTGGAGATATTCGCGGGTTTCTCACTCAGGAGTTGACAGCGCTTGTGCCTGGCGCACGCGTCGAGGAGGAGTGGAGATTTAAATACCGAGTCAGAAATGACAAGATGGTTGAAGTCCAAAAAGAGCTCCGACCTGATGATGTAACCGCCGAACGTGATTTCACCGCGACGCTCGAGGCTTTCCGCAAAGAATGCCAGAGAGTGTTCACTCTCTACTGCCAGCCCTTGTCCGAGAACCAAAAAAAGATTCTCGGGAAACCTGCCGAGAAGGTATACGGTATTGTGAAAACGCCGAAACTTGATTGGCAGCAGCGAGTTGGGGAAAGCGGTGCGATGTCGTTCCACCCAGATGCTCCAAAGTATCAGAATGCGGTGTTCCCCGCAGATGGGTGGCGGCCAAAAATTGTGAATGGCGACCGTGTTCTCTGCGTCCGCAAAGGCCGCGGGTTTACTGGATACCCGGCACCACCCGTGTATCTAGAGCGGCTCGCGCAAAAGGATGGTCATACCGCTGTCCGACAGCTCGTACGAATCGAGTTTGACGGAAGCGAGAAGGTCGTTCGGGATGCGGAAGAAATTCCGCTCCGTGAGTATCAAAAGCTTTCGGAGTCAACCTACTGGTCGCCGCAGTTGGAGCATGCGGAAGGTGCGTGGTGGGTGATCGAGACGATTAACCATCAGTGGCAGACGGTTCGCGAGCAGGTGGTGGATGCGTACGAGACGGATGTCAATGGTAAACGCATTGCCACTGTGCAAGAGCGAATCGTTGAATCTGTTCCCTGCCCTGCCCAGCGGCGATGTAAGCCAACTCGCGTATTCGTCGAACCGCGGGGATATGGAGGCCGCGATCCACATGAACAAGAGTATTGGCCGCTCAATCCCACAAAAAACGTCTACGGCTACCGCGTACAAGCGGAGTGGAGAGACAAAGATGAAGCGTTGAAAAAAGTTTCTCTGGAGGCGCCTGACAAGCAATGGGGTGCATTTAAATGGGAAGAGATTCCAGAGGAGCTTCGGACAGCGTACTTAAAGTGGATCGAGGAAGCGTGGCCGGTGTGCGCGTGCGGGGAAATTCGCTATGAGCGTGCAAAGGCCGCGCAGTGTTACTACTGCTGCCACTACCGCAACTGCGAGCGGTGCGGTAAGCGGAGTCATTTTGGCGAAGAGCAAATTGCCAAAATGATGCAAGCTGCTGAACCCTTTCACTGTTCGACATGCGAAGAGTGGGTTGCGGTTATCGCATGCGCGGTGGTAGTTATGCCGGAACATCGCTCAAAACTTGCCGGAGAGGCGCGAATGCTTCTTGCTGGCAAAATTGAGGAGGATGAGCTTGCGGCGCGAAAGTTTCTGGGGGACCTGGTTACCAGCCGGATCCCCTCAAGTTACGAGCGGAGCGACAAGCTCAATCATGCTGATGTGGCGATGACGGCGATCGAGACGGCGGATGCCTACTGGGCGAGCGGGTTCAAGAAAGACCAGCTCGAACGAGTAGCGGCGCTTGAATCGCAGACGCAAGCGGAGGTGGTGGTGACCCTCGCGATGATCCTTAGCCCTTCCAGGTGGCGCAGGCTCGAGAAGGAGCCGGAAAATGCTCCCGAGTTGAAGGAAAGCAACTTTGCCTATCTCATTCAGCAACTGGATTCCAGCAAAAACATGCTTGCGTATCTGATGCTGGAATCGGATGCGGTGCGAGAGGCTGCTATAGCGGCAGCACGCGCTGCTGAAGAGCGAGCAGCCGCCGAGGCAAAGCGGAAAGAGGAGGAAGAGGAGCGGAAACGGCAGCGCGAAGAGGAACGCCGCGTGGCTGAAAAAGCCAAACGGCGTGCCAAGGAAGAACAGTTTGCCGAGACAGGCGTCTTGGCGGACGAAGCTTCTACTGGTTTCAACTCCTTCGCGGCTGCCCTTGCTGCCGCCAAGCAGAAGAAGCAGAAACGATAATTGAAACCCTTTCCCACTGCCCGACGGCAATAATATCGGGCAGACGAGGTCTGGATTCTACAGCGGGAGGAATCCGTGACTCCCACTGGAGAAAAAGTAGAATAGTTCTTTTTGCCTCTCCACCGAGGCATGTACGAATAGCGGGAAGGAGTGGATACCCGCAAAACAGAGGAACAGAGATTCTGCACGAATCGATGTTCCTCTCCTTGCCTGAAGCTTTCAATGCAAATTGGAAGATTGAGATAAGGAATGAGGTCTTATTTTTACCGCGCGTACTCAATAGCCCGCATCTCGCGGATAATGTTTACTTTAATTTCACCCGGATATTTTAATTCTTGTTCAATGCGGTTTGCTATGTCGCGCGCCATGTTCTTTGCTTCCAGGTCTGAAATAGTATCGGGCGTTACGAACACGCGGATCTCGCGGCCTGCCTGAATGGCGTAGGATTTCTCCACGCCGGCAAAGGAGTTGGCTATATTTTCCAAATCAGCCAGCCGTTTTAAGTAGTTCTCAACCGAATCGCGGCGCGCGCCCGGCCGGCCGGCCGAGATGGCGTCCGCTACCTGCACTATTACGGATTCCAGCGTCTCGTAGGGATATTCTTCATGGTGCGATTGCATCGCTTGTACAATGCGCTGATCCGCGTTAAATTTCTGCAAAATCCGGCGACCTATTTCCACGTGCGTACCTTGCACTTCGTGGTCCACCGCTTTGCCGATGTCGTGCAGCAACGCGCCCTTTTTTGCGATATTCACGTCTCCGTTTAGCTCGGATGCAAGCATGCCCGCAAGATGCGCCATTTCAATGGAATGCTGTAATACATTCTGGCCATAGCTTGTGCGGAATTTAAGACGGCCTAAGAGATGAAGCAGGCGCGGATCTATGTCAAACACACCGACTTCATATGCCGCGCTCTCGCCAGCTTCTTTTATTATCTTATCTATGTCATGCTTTGCTTTCTCCACCACTTCTTCAATGCGCGCGGGCTGAATGCGCCCGTCCGAAAGCAGGTTCTCCAGCGCCATTTTTGCCACATGCCGCCGCACGGGGTCAAAACCGGATATAATAACGGTACCCGGCGTGTCATCCACAATAATTTCTACGCCGGCGGCGCGTTCCAAAGCGCGGATGTTGCGGCCTTCGCGCCCGATAATTTTGCCTTTAATCTCTTCGTTCGGAATGGTTATTGTTGTGGTAGTAAATTCCGATGCCGCGGAAGAGCCGAGGCGGTGCACAATCGCGGCTAAAATATCCTTCGCTTTGCGTTCAAACGCTTCATTTCCGGAGCGCTCCAACTTTTGAATGCGGGCTAAGATGTCTTCCTCGTATTTTTTCTCGATATTCGCCAAAAGTTCCTCGCGCGCCGTATCGGCGGACAGCCGCGCCACGCGCTCGAGTTCTTTTTGCTTTTCTTCGTCTAGCCTTGCTATGCGTTCTTTTGCTTCCCGTACTATTTCCGCTTTTACTTTAAGTTCCTGCGCTTCCTTTTCCACATCGCCATACTTCTTGTCTATCATTTCTTCCCGCCGCGCTATGCGCTCTTCGAGCTTGCGGATTTGCTCTTCCTGCCGCTTTGCTTCCATGGTTGCCTCTTCAACGACTTGGACCGCTTTATCTTTTGCGGCGAGCAGCGCTTCTTTTGCTTCCGTTTTTGCATTGAGTAACAGCTGTTGAACTTTAAGCTCGGCGGAGTTTTTGCGCTGCTGCAGCAGAAGCTGGCGCAGGAAATATCCAATGCCGCCTCCTACAATCAGCGCGCCGAACCCAATCAGCATGATAATGCCTGTGTTCATATGTTTGTATCCGGTTTCTTCCGCGTCTTTTTTGCATCAAAAAACCATGCCGCGCAATCGCTTGTGGCACGTGTACTCATGCACTAAAAGAGAATCTCCGTTGCGGGGAGCTGTTTATGCCAGATACATAGACAGAGCTGGAAAGAATTGGCTATGTGAGTCTACGTTTTGGTATATAAGTGAGTACATAGGCGCCTCAAGGACTGTGAAAACGCTTTAGAAAACAGAAATTAAAAGATCTGATAATGTTCGAAACGAGTATGGCCTTATGGTAGCAAGAGGAAGTTGTTTTGTCAACGATGCGGCGGTAACAGCTCACAAACTCGAGCAATAATCGCTTTTCTCTTCCGGATGTGCCGAGCCGAGCTATCTCCCGGTGCAACCGTGGATAGAGCTCGGCTAGTCATTATCCTGGCGCATACTCGAGTTTGTGAGCTCTTACTGCGGCGTACAACAAAAACCCCGCACGGGGGCGGGGAATTATACGCTGGTATGCGGACCTTTCTCAATTATATAACATGAAAAAGGTTGGAAAAGTTTGGCGGAGCGTTCGCGCGGCATCGCGCACAAGCAGGGCGCCTGCTACGAGTGATGTTACCACCAGCGCTTGCACGAGAATATCCGTGTGAATGAATGCACGGAAGAAAAAGTTGGCCAACATGATAGGTGAGCGGTCGAATGTGTGCAGCACCGCATTTTGCAGTACCTGATTTACAAAAACCTGCCCCGCGATGATATACAGCACCGATGCAGCCGCGGCGGATTCCGCGGCGAGTCGCGGCAGCACGCGCCGAAACAGCCAGATGAATTTTATGCGGCGCATAACGGTTGTTTTGATGTGGGGAGAAATGTGTTCCATATAAATGCTTTAGAATTCTTTTGCCTTTTTCCCTTTGACTTTTAACTTATTATATATATTGCTTCAACAATTTCTTTGCCCGGAATAAACGCATTTTGAGCGTGGAGAGCGGCATGCCTTCTTCGGTTGCGATTGTTTTATAGGGCTTTCCTTCCATATAATGCGCTTCCACCACACGGCGCAGGTCTGCCGGAAGTTCGTTCAGGAGTTCGTCGGCGAGGATGCGATGCTCCGTGTCTTTCGCGAAGTTTTCATTTCCGGCAAGGTTTTCATAGATTTCCGGATCCAGCGGCGCCGAGCGTTCGTAAACGCGCTTTAACTTCCGGTAATGGGATATCGCGGTATTGATTACAATGCGATATGCCCAGCTTTTGAACGATGCGTGCGCCTGCTTTTCAAACTTGCTTCCATGAAGGTATATGTTCGTGAATGCTTCCTGTATGATATCTTCCGCTTCTTCTTTTTGGCGCACGATGCTGTAAGCCGCCCGAAAAAACGCCTCTTGATACCGGTCGATCAGCAAAGAAAAATGATCCGGATTGGAAAGGGAAGCGGCGAGGATGTGTTCGTCGGGTGCTTCGATAACAGCAGCCTGTCCGGTAGTTTCGTTCTGATTCATGTTATTTTGTCATCCCCGCGCAGGCGGGGATCCATTACCTTATTTTATTAAGATGTTCTTTTATTAAACTGGATTCCTCCGAACCGGGTCGGAGGAATGACACAGGGTACTTTCACTATATAATACGCCGCCCAAAAAGAAAAGGTTACAGGGCTTTTGTGTTTGGCGCATTTCTGCGTTGCGGAGCCTCTGCGGCTCGTCGGCGTATGTTCAATACGCCTGCCTCACCGCTCTCTCCGCGCTTTGAACTGCATCCAAACACAAAAGCCCTGCGAGCACGTTGCTTTCAAACCGAAAAACCCCTCCGATCCGGATTGGAGGGGTTTTTCTTTCATTTCTATCACGCGCTTTCATTACGTAAGGGGCGGCGGGGAGGGGGGCGGCACATCCTCCGGCGTGCCGCTGCGGGAGCGCCAGAGGCCGATTCCCCCTATGGAGAGCGCGGCAACAATCAGGATAATGCCTATCAAGCGCGAACGGTCCTGCATCGCATCCAGTATGCGCGCGGTGAGCGCTTGCCGCTCTTCTCCATTTTCACCAATGGGTTCGGTCGGCTGTGCTAGAATGTCTTCCAATGTTGATGTGCCATTCGCGTCTTCCGGTGTTTCTTCTTTCTCTTCCTCCTCGCCTGTGGCGAGTTTGCTATCCGGTTTCTGATCTTCCGCTTTTCCTATGGCGCCGATATCAACGCCGGCATCTTCGGGCGTAATACCTTGCTGGCGGAGTGAGTTCAGAAATTCGCGAAATTCTTCCACTTCATCCATTTGCATAGCGGTAAGCGGGAACGGACGCCGACAGACTATCTCATTGATTTTTTTGCGGGTGGTGTAATATACGTAGCCGGTGTGTTCGGTGTGGCCCCAGGGCTTGAGAATGTCGTCGAAGTAGCGTTCTTGAAAATCGCCGACGGCGTCGAAGTCACGCTGGTCATATATGCCATCTACCGGAAGATTGAAACCTTCAAAGACATTCAGAAATGCCTCCAGTTTGCGCACCTGCGCGGGGTCGTTGTCCCAGCCCAATTTAATGTAGTCGGTAAGATATTCCTGGCATGGTCCAAGCGTGATGGGTGTGGATGCCGCGGGCGGCGTTGTCGTTGCGGCGATTGTTGCGGAAGGCGCGATTTTAAGTTCCTTGCCCATGGCGTCTTCGTCCGCACGGGCTGATACCGGACGGAAGTAATAGGTAGTGCTTGCGGTAAGGCCATATATGGTAACGCTGTGCGTGGTTACGAGTGCCGTAGATGTGGCGGTTCTGAAGAAATACGCGGATTGCGAAGGCAGCGTAGTGGTGCTGCCGTGCGATGCCACGTCGTATAGTACCTGGCTTGTTGCCTGGAGGTTCGTGTTCCACGTTATCACGGCGGCGCCATCGGGGTTCAGCGTGATCGCTTCGTTGGTGATCTGGAGCGTGATCTTCGATCCGCCGCCCCCTCCTCCGCCACCCGTGGGTGTTGTGGTAGTGGAGCCCCCGCCGTTGGTTGGGGCAGTTTCTTTCGCTTTGACAATAACAGTGCGTGTTACTTCGTCTGCTTTCGCGCCGTCCGAATCCTCTACGTTATAGGCGACAGTATACGTGCCCGCGGAGCCGGTATGTACCACGTCGCTGGGTATGATGTCTTCCGTAATGTCGCCATCCTCCTGGTCAAAGGCGGTCGCGCCCGGATCGGTCAAGTTGTCATCTTCCGTAATTGTTATCGTTGCATTTCCAATCAGGGTAATGGCCGGTTTTGAATTCTCATCATCATCATTTGGATCATACGAATCCTCGTTATCCGGATCGCCATCGGTGTGGCAGCCGGGGTCTTCCTCATCAGCAAGATCGTCCAGGTCGTTGTCCGCCTCATCGGAACATTGCGGTTTTGGCGCACTGCCGCCCGTGTCATCATCCGTTTCTTCTTCCTCTTCTACCACATGCACGGTACGTGTTTTTTCATCCGCGGCAATGTCTCCAGAATCTTTCACATTATAGGTAATAACGTAGGCGCCTATGGTATTGGTTGCCACCGTATCTCCGCCTATAACAATACGGTCTGTTATATTGCCATCTTCTTCATCAAATGCGGTGGCTCCCGGATCGGTAAATGCATGGCCAATTGTTACCTCAAAGGGATTCGCGCCCAGCACAGTTATCAGCGGCTTTTGATTTTCTGCCTCATCTTCTTCTGCAACATCAAACGCGGCGCAGACTGCGGTGATGCTGTTCGGGTTTGAATCCGGATAGGCCGCGTGCATGGCAACAGCGGATGCGGCATCGGCGGTCAGAACAAAACCGGCGTCCACCGTTTGCGTGATCGTATCTGCTGAATCAGGCAGATCGCCAATCGGCGTTGTGGTTGCAATGGTGTTCCCGTTTGCATCAAACAGCTTCACAAACCACGATTCTTTCGGCTGCACCTGGCCTTGCTTGTTCGCGTGGTCATCGCGCGACGCAAGCGTTACTGTGTAGGCGCCGGCTGGCAGGGATATGGATACGGGGCTTGATTGCGCGGCGGTGAGGCTGGAATGCGCGAGAAGCGGCGCGTTGAAGCGGATTATAACGCGGTCTTCTTGTGCGATAAACGGACAAGGATCCGGCAGCGGCTCCTCCTCTTCATCTGGCTCGCATGCGCCTACGGAGTCGCCATGGTTAAGATGAGCTTGAAGCGCAGATTTGCTGATGGTGATTGTGTGCTTGTTTTCCGGATTTCCGGGAGGGACATGGCAGATTTCAATTTTTTCTTCTTCCTCCTCAACCATGTCAAACGTGGCGCAGACCGGAGTAATGCTGTTCGGGTTTGAATCCGGATAGGCCGCGTGCATGGCAACAGCGGATGCGGCGGCGCGCGGCAATATAAAGTTTTCCGCTACCACTTCCGTCTTGGAATTTGCGGAGTCTGGCAGATCGCCAATCGGCGGCGTGCTGGCGATTGCATCGCCATCCGCGCCGCGCAAATCCACAAACCATGATTCCTTCGGCTGTATCTGGCCGGGCTTGTTAGCATGATTATCGAAGGAAGCGAGCGTAACCTTGTAGGTTCCGGCTGGCAAGGAGACCGAGACGGGATCGGATTTCGCCTTGGCTTCGGTTTTATTCGAGAGAATAAATCCGCCATCAAAGGTTATGATGGTGCGGCCGGCTTCCGGCGTGAATGGGCAGGCGGTTTCATCGGCTCCTCCGGTTGCTTGTGCCGTTGTCAAAGCAGTGCCGAACAATACGGCAAAGGCGAGAGATATACTAATAATTGATCGTTTCATATGTTCGACTTTATTTAGCTAGGGACTGGGTAACAGCCCTTGTTGTTTTTTCTAATAATAAGTAGAGTGTATTTGCATGCGCATGCACAAAATCCCCTTCGGTTCTTCCCGAATAAAGGGTTGAAATATAAGGAGATTTTTAATAGCTTCTCATCTATAGGACATAAAGGACATTCGGAATAGCTCTATAGGACATGAAGCCGTGCTATGTCCTATAGGGAATGGAAAGAACTATATAAAGATAAAGCCCTCTTACCGGGCATGGAAAGAACAATCCAAAGAGCGAACATAATGAAAAGAGCTTAGCAGATTTTTATTGAAAAGTAAATCTTCTTCCTCGCAAGAGATCACAAATTCGAGCAAGCGCCAGGATTGTGACTAGCCGGGCTCTATCCACGGTTGCACCGGGAGACAGCCCGGCTCGGCACATCCGGAAATGGAGAAAAGCGATTATTGCTCGAGTTTGTGAGCTCTTGCGAAATCTACTATTTCAAACAAAAAAAACCGCCGAAGGGCGGCTTGGTTTCAACGGGCGGTGGCAAATGGCACAATGAAGAGGTATGATACAAAACAACGCGATTGTAAGAGCCTGTTCAAAATCTAATGTCTAGGAAAAATGTTCAAATTTCGAGCGAAAATCACAGATTCCGCCGAGGCATATCGAGATATGTTGAGAAGGAATGGGTGATTTGCAGCCGAAATTTGGACATTTTTACAGACAAGCTTCTGTATACTTGTTTTTAGCGGTTAGATTTTGAACAGGCTCTAAGGGTTTCCAATGTAAGTTCCGCGTGCTACCATGCGGTAATAACAAGGGGGAGGTCGTTTTATTATCAATAGTAAAGAATGGTATACGTGTATGCATATTACATCACTTTTTAGCGTGAAAACTCTGGGAATTGCGCTGGCACTCACCGCTGTTTTCAGCCTTGCCGCGTTCTCCGGAGTATTGCAAGGGGGCAAGCCTGCCGCTCTGCCGGGAGCTTCCGCCGCCGCGGTGGATTATTTCCTTAAGATAGACGGCATAGAGGGGGAATCTCAAGATAAAGGGCACAAGAATCAAATAGACGTGGAATCCTGGTATTGGGGTATGTCAAGTTCCGGCGGCAGTGCAGGCGCCGGAGGCGGCTCCGGAAAAGTAAATCCATCTGATATCGTCATGGTAAAAAGAATTGACAAGGCATCGGCAAAACTTATGGAGGCATGCGCAAACGGCATGCATATTCCCAAGTTTGAGCTTGAATTGATAAAAAGCGCGCCCCAGCCCATAGATTACGTTACCTATACGTTTGAAAATGTGCGTTGCACTTCGTACAACGTGGCAGGCGAGAATGGCGCTGAACCAACTGAAGAGCTGTCGTTCAATTATGGAAAGATAGTATTCAAGTATAAAGAGCAGGATGCAAAAGGAATTCCCGGCAAGACGCACGAGACTATCTGGGACCTTGAAGAGGGTACTACTTCCGCGCGGTAAGAATATTTTATAATTTCCTTCTATCATAAAAACCGCCCCATGAATTGCATCTAAGAATCTTATGGCTTCCGATCGGGAAAATTCGCTGGTGCTTTCTTACCTTGCTTTGCGCAAGGCGGTAGGCATTATCGGTATGGCCTTGCCGTTTGTGCTGGTTACCGGCCGCATATTGCTCGAGCAGCCGGGCATTTTAAGCTCCCTCAGCAGCTATTATTACAGCGTGATGGGGGATGTGTTTGTGGGGAGCTTATGGGCTATCGGCATATTTCTTTTTTCGTACCGCGGGTATGAGCGTATGGACGACATTGCGGGTGATCTGACTTGTATATTTGCGATCGGCGTCGCCGTGTTTCCGACGGCGCCTGATGCGGGAGCATCGGCGCGCGAGGTATTCATCGGCGGCGCGCATCTCTTTTTCGCGGCGTGCTTTTTCCTTACGCTCGCGTTCTTCGCGCTTTTCTTATTCCGCAAAACGAATCCGGCAAGTCCCCCGACATCCCGGAAGCTCCTGCGCAACCTGATCTATGCGCTATGCGGCTCCATCATGCTTCTTTGCCTTGCGCTTATTGTGCTGCATAAATTTTCTCCCGGCGCGCTGCCGCTGCCGCAGCCGGTTTTCTGGCTGGAATCGCTGGCGATATTGGCATTCGGCATTTCCTGGTTTGTTAAAGGCGAGGCGATCCTGCAGGATGAAGGATAACAGTACATCAAAATCCGCCCCATGAATTGCCCCATGGGGGTGGTTTGCAGTATGCGCGGATGAGATCAACGGGTTGCGAAAACGGGTTCCTTTTCTTTCTGGCGCGGTGCATAGATTGCCTCTGCCGGCACGGCTACGGGCCGATTGGCGTTTTCTTGTTCCTTATGCTCTTCATTCCGTAACCGCCGTTTCCGACCGAAAATCTCCTATGCCCTTATTTTACAAAGAGTTTTGAGAGTGCGTAAGTCCTGGTATAACTAAAAAGGTCGAAATGTTATTATTAATTCAGCTTATGCATATGTTCAAACACATACCAAGCAAGAAGGCAACAGGCGTTGTCCTTATGTTGATGTTCGGCATCGCGGCGACCGCATTTCTACCAGGAATGCTGGAAGCACGATCCGCGCCGTCGACATTAGCACAAGAATCTTCGGAGGCGTTGACGCCCGGCGAGCCGGGAGACGGGTCAGAGAATCCGGAAAGTGGATCAAGAAAGCCGGCATCGGAACAAATAAAAGCGATATCTGGCCTCAGCGCTAAATTTATGCAGCGGGAATGGAAGAAGAACAGCAGAGAAGTTCTGTTTCCTTGCTCTAATGTAGGCGCGGTTGAATTTTCTTTCCGTAAGAAAGCCGGCGATATTCTTCTTGAGGATCACGGAGGGGGTTGGCTCAACGTAGTAACGGATACGACTGCAGACGGCGGATCACGGCAATGGACAGTTCAAAATCTTTACCTCTCATACCGGAATACGGATGAACTCCTTGGCTCAAAGCCGGTAGTTGATTTCTCACTCGGGCTTGACGGGGAGACCTGCATTAAGAATCTTAAGGCTGCGGTATTATTGAGCGACAAGCCAATTGAAACGGAGCTCGTAGCGCTGCATTTGTTTTCTGAAAATGTGATTCAGACACCTTATTTGGTAGGAGGTCGGCTTGACGGAGGAAATGCCATTTCGGATATTCCTTTCACTATCGGGCCATGGATCGGCCCTGTCGTGGTTGCGGACCGGACGGCAAGGATTTCCCTTGCGGTTGCGGATATTGCAGAAATTAACGAAGGACACATGGGTTGCGCTCCTGCAGCAGCTGCCCGTTCCATCGCATATCTTGGCGAAACGAATGATTTTGAGACGGACGACCCGCAGGACATATATGACGATCTCGTGGAAGATATGAACACTCAAATCTCCAGCACCGGCACGAATGATGATGATATGCTTAACGGAAAGAATGAATATACGAGCGACAATGATCTGGATATAGATGCTGAAATTCTGTACACGGACACATTTGATCCTGCTGGCGGATCGGACTGGGAGGATCTTATGGAGGAAGTGCAAGACGCGCTTGACGACGGTTGCGACGTGGAAATCTTGATCAGCTGGAGCGGTGGTGGCGGCCACGTGGGAATGGTAACCTCGGTCACGAGCCATGCAGACGGCTCTGCCACCATTCACTATGTGGATGATCCCACCCAAGGGGATGGCACCGCAGAAAACCAGGAGCATGTGATCGCTGCGGACGCCGCCGGAAGTTTTGCGACCGGTTCGGTAGATGGTTTTATGATTCAGTGTTTTTCTGAGTAGTTGGGCGATTACTAAACGAACAAAACGGGCGTAACAGCATATGCCCGTTTTGTGTTAGATTTGTGCCGCGGGTCAGAATTGAACTGACGACACGACGCTCTTCCAAGCGTATTTTCTTGAGTTGCCTCAAGGATCGGACTATATCATCACCCCGAACGCGGTTGGGGGCTGGGCGCTTATGCAAGATTATTGTTGGGACTCACTTGCTAGTCTCTACACCTTATCGCAAACCATTACCCTTGCGATCTCGGCTCGGGATTGTCCCGGTGTAACCGGGATTTCCCCGAATCCACCCAGTTTTCATTTCCGGTTTGCACCGGAATGGCCCGAAGATTCAGGCGTCTGCTCTACCACTGAGCTACCGCGGCATCAAAAACAATATACCATTTTTCTTAAGAAATGAAAAGGTGTTCATGAGTAATTGCTCACATATCCGAGTAACAGGTTTTTCTGTATTTCCGGATGTGCCGAGCCGAGCTATCTCCCGGTGCAACCGTGGATAGAGCTCGGCTAGTCACAATCCTGGTGCTAACTCGATGTCATATAAAAAAACACTCTTTCGAGTGTTTTTTGCTTACTGCTTACAACTTACTACTTTTCAAATTTCCTTCGCCTCTACCTTCACGCGCTGTACGCCTTCCTTCTTTATTTTCGGCATCTTTACCGTAAGAAGGCCGGCTTTGAAGGATGCTTCCGTATGGTCGGAATCAACTTCCTGCGGCAATAGGACCGAGCGCGAGAAAGCGCCCCAGAAGAGTTCGCGGTAATAATAGTCGCCGGTGCCAGCTTCGTTTTTCTGCTCCCTGCGCCCGCGGATAGTAATCATGTCGCGGTTTATGGACACGTCAACGTCATCCGGTTTCACGCCCGCCATGGGTGAGAGCACCACAATGTGCGTTGGCGTCTGGTACACGTCCACGGTCAGCTGTCCTTCATCATTGTGTATTTCTTCCAGCTGGTCATCTCCGACGGTACTGTCGGAGTCGTTCGGCTCAGCCAGCCCTGTATCTTCTTCGTCTGCGCCGGCTTCTTCCAGAGGATTTTGTTCTTCAAAGACGTCCGTGCCGCCTACTTCGGCAGTATGCGCGTACTCCATGTTTTCCTCGGGGACGATACCGGTGAGTTTTTCAAAAAATGAACGGTTATCTTTTGTCATATCTTAAATTTACCTTATCCTCTAGTAATAAGTGATGGTGGAAGTGGGTGCCGCTGCGCTTGCTTTATTTTTTTTACGCGGTCAAAGGCGAATATTAGAAACAAACTGGTAAGAATAAGCATGCCAAGCGCTTGTCCGAAACCTCCATCCCCGCCGGTACTGGTAATAAGAATGTTAAAAGCCGCATGAAGAATGGTTGCAAACAGCAGACCGGCTGCTATAAAACGTCCGCGTATCTCGGGGCGGTAGAAGGAAAGCGCCACGGCGTATCCTACAACGCCGGAACTCAATGCATGCAGAAGCGTCGCTCCCAGGAACCGCAGATTCGTTACCGCAATCCCTTCAAACAGGGTGTTGCCGAACGCGGAGATAAGGAAGAAAAAATTCTCAAATGCGGCAAACCCGAGCGCTACTGTTATTAAATATATCATTGCGTCAACCGGCTCGTCAAAGTCTTTGCCTTTCAAAACGAATTTTTTGGCGCTTGTATATTTTACCACTTCTTCTGCCGCCGCGAAACTTATAATTAAAAGAAACCCGGCGGCGTTACTTGCCACGCGCAACGGCGGATCGGGAGAGGCGCAAATACTTGCTTCATGGGGTATTAAAAACAGAAACGCGGTACCGCAGTAAAAAATAGCTTCCGCGAGCAGGGCGAAGGGAATAGCAACTGCACCCGCCGCAAACGCTTTGGTGATCAGGCGTTTCGGCTCCGGATGCAGGTCTTCGCGCAGCCAGAACCAAAGCCAAATGAGGGCGGGGATCAGGCCGCCGAGGAACGCGTAGAGGAGTTGTGTGAAAAAGCTGGTCAAAATTCCTAATTCACCTAATTCCTAATTCACCTAATAAAATACCAAATAACACAATAAAAACAATACAGTAGTTCATTTTTTGGACATTTTGAATTTTGGCATCTGGTATTTTATTAGAAATTAGGTAATTAGGTGAATTAGGAATTAAGGTCTCAAATTCTTATTACATGGTTGGCCACTTCTCAACCATCAGCAGCTTTTTATCTTTTTTTTGCATCTGTTCCCATACCGCTTCCGTGACGAACGGCATAAAGGGATGGAGCAGTTTTAATAATGTGGCCAGCATTTCATACAACATGCGCTGCGCGGAAATTTTGTCCGCCGCATTATCTCCCTTAAATCGCGACTTTGCCTCCTCAATTATTTTATCAGCAAACGTGCGCCAGAAATAGTGATAAAGTTTTTCTACCGCAAGATACAGGCGGTAGTTTTCCATATCGTCCGTAATTTCTCGCGCCATTTTTTCGAGATCCGCCAGAATCTCTTTGTCGCGCTCGGTGAGAGGTACTTCTCTTTCCGGATCAAATCCTTCCAAATTCATTATCACAAACCGGCTCGCATTCCAGATTTTGTTGGCGAAATGTTTGTACCCTTTTACTTTGTTCAGGTCAAAGTTGCTATCGCTCCCGGGACTTATGCCGACTATAAGCGACATGCGAAGGGCGTCCGTGCCATAGCGCGTGATAACATCGAGGGGTTCTATGCCGTTGTCCAGCGATTTGGAAAATTTACGCCCTTTTGCGTCGCGAAGTATTCCATGAAGATATACTGTTTTGAACGGGATTTCACCCAGCAAAAAACCGCTCATGAGGATCATGCGCGCGACCCAGAAAAAAAGAATTTCATACCCCGGGTTCATACATGATGTAGGGTGGTATGTTTCAAGATCGGATGGCCCGCCTTTCTGGAGCGAGGATCGCCCATTTGTGGTGGGCGGCCAGCCGAGCGTGGAAAATGTCCACATGCCCGAAGAAAACCACGTATCCAGCGTGTCCGGGTCTTGTCGAACGGCGCCACCGCAATGGGGGCACTTGGCGATATCTTCCATGCTTACAATCGGCTCCAGGCATTTTTTCATATCTTCTTCATTCTTTCGTCCGCCGGCTTGCGGATTGCCGCATGCAACGCAATACCAAACGGGAACGCGATGGCCATACCATATCTGGCGGCTGATGTTCCAGTCGCGCAGATTGTCTATCCAGTGAAAATACGTTTTCTCAAACCTGTCGGGCATTATCTGTATTTGTCCGTTTTCAACGCTCTTGCGCATAATTTCTTTCAGAGTTGTTTTCGAGCCACTTTCAATGCCGGCAATTGAAGATTTTTCAATTACAAATTCTTTTTGTACATTTACAAACCATTGCAGTTTCGGTAACGGTTCAATTGTGCCGCCCGATCGTTCGGCGACGCTTATGTTTATGTCTAGAGGTTCTTCTTTTTCCAGAAGGTTATGTTCTCTAAGCCATTGCACAATAATCTCGCGCGCCTCTTTTGTTTTTTTACCGGCCACCAGCGGACCTGCTTGTTCCGACATGCGGTTTAGTTCGGTAATAACTTGTATGAGCGGAAGGTTATGCCGCTGAGCAAGTTCGGCATCAATTATGCTGTGAGCCGGTGTGACGCCGAGAGCGCCTGTGCCGAAATCAGGATCAACCGAGTCGTCCGCAATAACAGTAACGCTAAGATGGGTACCCGCAAATTCCACCGCGTATGTTTTCCCCACATACTCTTTGTACCGCGGGTCGTCCGGATGCACAGCAACCGCGGTATCGCCCACTTTTGTCTCGGGGCGCGTGGTTGCAATTGGGATAGGGAAATCGGAGGAATAGCGGAATGTGTAGAGTGCGCCTTTTTCGCTTTTGTGTTCAACTTCGTCATCCGATACCGATGTTTGTCCTTTGGGATCCCAATTGATAACGCGATGGGCGCGGTAAATGATGCCTGCGTCGTACATGCGCTTAAACGCCGTGCGAACGGCTAAACTGCGCGGCGGATCCATGGTAAATGCCTCGCGGCTCCAATCTACCGATGCCCCCATCTGGCGGATTTGTTCCTGCATAACCCCGCGGCTGGTTGCCACAAAGTCCTCTACTTTTTTTACAAAGGCGTCCCGGCCGATATCATGGCGATTTTTACCTTCTTCTTTGAGCAGTATTTTTTCTACTTTCGTGTTTGTGGCAATGGCGGCATGGTCTGTGCCCGGCAGCCAGAGCGTTTTCATGCCGCGCATGCGCTGAAAGCGAATGATTGCGTCTTGGAAAGAATACTCAAGCGCGTGGCCCAAATGAAGCGTGCCGGTCGTATTCGGCGGCGGCATGATGATGGTAAACGGTTTTCGTTTGGCGGCGTCGGGCAAATTCTCCGGCGTAAAATAACCGGATTCCATCCATTTGGCATATATCCGATCCTCGTGCTCTTTGGCATTGTAGGGTTTGGAGAAGTCAGCCATCGTCTCTCTAATGTATCCGAAAACAGCTACCACACGCAACACAAGCGCGGTATTGTCCCATTTCTATCTTCGCCCCGTTAGATGCTATCCCCTCGGAGGGAATCGAACCCCCATACCCGGCTTAGAAGTCCGGCGTTCTATCCATTGTCCGCCGAAGGCGGATCCGCCTTTGGCGGAAACTACACAATTGGTATTTTATGTCTCCCCACGAGGAATCGAACCTCGATTTACTCCTTAGAAGGGAGTTGTTTTATCCGTTAAACTATGGAGAGAGATGCATAAGATACGTCTTACTCTACCGCACGGAGTGGCTCGGCGGCAAGATGTTGACGGTTATTGCGGATTGAATATGTTACGTACCGTGCTGGTACTCGTTTGCTGCATGGTTTCGGCGAATCGCTGTTCGCGTTCGTCCAGTAGCGCGAGCGCGGTTTCCAGGAGTCCGCGTTCCAGCGTGAGCGCGCCTGCTGTAAGCTCGTTGTAGTCCTGTTCCGGTGAGATGGTCAGCGTCCAGAACAGCAGCGCGTCGGCTGCAAGCACAGCTATGAGCAGCAGCGCGAGCGCAAGAAGCGCCAGTTTCCAGAGGCGCGCCGGCGCGTAAAGAAACATATTCCATGTATGGGAGAGGCGCTGCTGAATGAGGGCGCCTAATTCTGAAACTGAAATATTCTTACTATTCATATCTATACCTATAATGTAAGGACGTGCAAGCGTACTTGGGCCTGCGGCTGGCCGCCTTGCGACGTGATGGTGAGCGATGAAATATCCGTAAAGTATGGCATGTTTTCCGCAAGCGTTACGAACTGCAGTATGTTGGCGGCGGGACCGGCAAGCGACATCTCAAATTCGGAGAGTTTTTTGAGATTTGCTTCGGTCTCTACGTTGGCGGATTTGATGATGAGCGCCACGCCGCTGCGGTCGGCCATGGTTTCCAGCAGTGTTACGAACGATATGACGTCTTGGCTGTTCAAAAACGCTTCTTGAAGGCGGGCGATGTCAGTACTGCGCTGACGTACTTCATTAGAGAGCGTTCCCAACGATGTTTGTCGCTGTTCCAGCTCGGCGATTGTCTGATTTTGCCGGGCGAAGTTTTCATATGTCGGTTTGATAAAAAACAAATGGAATGAAACGCCGCCGCCGAGCAGTAAAAGATTTACGGCAATGCCCCCGATAAACGTTCTATAGAATACACGCTTGCCGTTCATTGCGGTTCAGATTCGCCGGTAAGAGTGAGAGAAAGGGTGAAATCAATATTCTCTTCTTTAAGAAGATTCGCTACGGGCGATTGTATATTTGTAAACTCCGCGCGGTTCCGCAGATTTTCCATAAATTGTATCAGATCGCCGCGGCGCGCCGCTTTGCCGCGGATGGAAATGGCCGCGCCCTTTTTTTGATACGAGAACGAAAGTAAAGTCAGCGCAGGGGGCATCTCGGCGGCAATAGCGGCATAATGCCGCGTTACGAAAGAAGGGGAGAGCGGATGATCCCGTTTGAGCCATTTAAGATTTGTATTTGTTTCCCGGATAAGCGTCTCGGTTTTCTGCGTTTCTTCGGATCGGGCGGCAAGTTCCGCGGTGGCAACTTGAGCATCAAGCCCTTTTGTTTCGAAAAAAAGAAAAAAATAGGTGGGCAAAAGGAGTATCGCGCCGGTAAGGAGAATGGCCGCCATGGTACTGAAGACAAGTATGAAAAAACGCGCCATTTGTTCGTAGCCCAGGCGGTTTCTGTTTTCGGGAGGCAATAGGTTTAATATGTGAGGGGACATAAATTTTGAATTTTGCATTTACATGGTGCCAAGCGCCAAGCCGATGCTCGTTGCGTATCCTAATGAATCGCGAAATTCTATTTCCGGAATATAGGAAGAATTTTCAATGGTGTTGCTCCAAACATTCGCAATCTCAACAGGCATGCCAAGCTGCGACGAGAGATGCCGCGGAAGGCCGATGAGGTTTGCGTCCCGTCCACAGAGATATACGCGGCTTATGGCGCCGCTGCCCTTTGTTTTCTGATGCTCACTCGTTTCATGCAACCAGTATTTCGCCCGGCGTTGAATTTCTTCTTTTATTTTCTGCACTATCGGCAGCAGCGCTTCAAATACCGGCTTTGCGTCATGTGCGCGTGAGAGGCCGTGCTGTATTTTAAGCTGTTCCGCTTTTGCCCGGTCTACGGAAAGATTTTTTGCGATAGCAGTATGCATAGTCTCTCCGCCGAGCGGGATGGTGGATGTCATCTGCGCGTAGCCGCCGCGCGCAAACAGAAAACTTGTCCGGGTAAGGCCAATGTCTATTACCAGCACGGCGTTTTGCTGTTCCGCCGGCGGAATTACGGCGCGGGCGATCGCCTGCGATTCTATTTCCAGCGCTACGAGTACCAAGCCCGCTTGTTCCGCAACATGTATGTAGCCGGCAAGAAGGGAAGCAGGGAATGCCGCGATAAGCACGTCCATAGTTTGTTCATTGTGTCCGGGAAGCACGTGGTAGTCGAACGCTATATCGTCGGGAGGCAGGGGGATGTGTTCTTCCATCTGCAGCGTTAATGCTTCGCGCAGTTCTTCGGGCGCGATGCGCGGCATGTGAATGGTGCGCACGAATCCTTTCTCTTCGGGAAGAGAAAGCGCCGCATGGCGGTATGGCTTTCCGGAAAGCGCTTGGTGGAGCACTTCCGCAAGCCTGGCCTCATTACCGACGACGCCGTTTGCCACAAGCCCTGCGGGGAATGCGCCGTCGCCATAATCTTCCACATAGAACCCCCGCGCCGCTTTTGCGAGCTTGATATATTTGAATGACCGGTCTGATATATCAAGCCCGAAGATAGGGAGCTGCAGATACGACGGCGAATCAAAGAGATGTGAGAAGAAAGACATATGTATAGTATATCACTTTGAATAACGAAATGCCGCTTTTGTTATTCAAAATCTGTTTTGTTAAAACCCCGTTGCAATTGAGGTGTACAACGGCTGGATCATGGAGACGGCGAACAGTCCCACCACCGCGCCGATTAGTACCATAAGTATGGGTTCTACGATGCCGGAAAGATCCTTGGTTGCCGCCGCGACTTCCGATTCGTAAAACTCGGCGAGGCGCTCCAGCATTTCGGCTGTTTTACCCGTCTCTTCTCCTACGGCAATCATTTCGCTTACCAGTACGGGATAGAGATTGGCATGTTTCATAAATGTGCCGGTAATGGTACTTCCTTTCTGAATGCTTTCACGGGCTTCGCTCAGCATGCTTTTGTAGAGATGGTTTTGGAGCACGTCGCGCGTTATTTCCAGGGTTTGCACAATGGATACGCCTGCTAGAATAAGTGAGCTCATGGTACGCGCCGTGCGTGCGGCGTTGATCTGGCGCGCGATGGTACCGATCACCGGCAGCTTCAGGATGACTACGTCAAACATATTTTTCGCGGCGCGCGTGCGCGCAACCCTATACATGCTGTACGCAAATCCAATAAAGATCCCAAGTGCCAGAATGCTGTGCGTTATGAGAAATGTGCTTATGGCGATAACCGTTTGCGTGGAAGCAGGCAGATCTACTTCCATATCCGCAAACACGGCGGTAAGGGTCGGCACCACATAGATCATCATCAGAATGCCGATGAGGATCATCACGCAGATAATAACGGCAGGATAGATGAGCGCCCCGCGCACTTTGCGCCGCAGTTCATAGTCGTTTTTCATCTGGTTTGCAAGCACGTTCAGGGATTCATCAAGTTTGCCGGACGCTTCGCCGGCAGAGATCATCGCTACAAATATGCCGGGGAATACGCGCGGATGTTTTGCCAGGCTATTCGTGAAGGATTCGCCTTTGCGGATGTTGGCGGTTATATCGCTGATTACGGCTTTGAAGGCGGCGGAGGCGGTTTGGCGCTCCAGGGTGTCAAGCGCGCGGGTAAGGGGGAGGCCGGCTTTAATCATCACGCTTAAGTTGCGGGCAAAATTGAGTTTTTCCGAAAGGGATACGCGCCCTATTATGCGATGCAACCCAGCGAGCGGCAGGGAAAAGATCGTGCGGTGGTCTCCCTCGCCGGTTTCTTTTTCCGTTGCCGCAATGAGCATGTACCCCTCTTGCCGCAGGGCCTGCGCAAGATCGCGCTTGTGGGCGGCCTCGCGTTCACCGGTTAGCTCCTCGCCGGAGAGTTTTTTTGCTTTGAAAGTATAAAGCATCTTCGATAAAATCCTAAATCCTAAACTCTAAATTCTAAACAAATAACAAGCACAAAATTCCAAATTCAAAACGTCTTATATTTTGGTCATCGGCATTTGTTTGTGATTTGATACTTGGAGTTTTGGATTTATTTGGGATTTAGAGTTTAGAATTTTGAGTTTTATTCCCGTGTTACTCTCAGTACTTCTTCTATGGTAGTAAATCCCTGCACCGCTTTAAAAATGCCATCCTCAAGCATGGTTATCATGCCTTCGGTTTTTGCTTGTTTCTCGATTTCATCAGCGGTAGCATTGTGCATGATAAGCTGTTTTATCGTCTCGTTTATCGTGAGCGTCTCGTGGATTCCTATGCGGTTTTGATATCCGTCCGGGCATTCCCCGCTTTCTTTCGGCTTGTAGAACGGTATATCCTTCCAGGGCGTCCCCTTTTTTATAATCCCTTCTTCTTCCAGAAGCGTGCGCAGGCGGCCCACGTCAAGTTCTTTTTCAAGCGCGGCAAGCTCGTCCTTGGAGAGCGCGGCGCCGGTTTTTTCCGGACAGAGCGTGCGCACCAGTCGCTGGGCAACTATGGTATTGATCGTGGACGCTATTAAAAACGGCTCTACCTTCATATCCAAAAGCCGCGGAAGGGCGCCGGCGGCGGAGTTCGTGTGCAAGGTAGAGAAAACCAGATGGCCGGTGAGCGCGGCGTTGACCGCCAGCGACGCCGTTTCATTGTCACGGATTTCGCCTACCATTATAATGTCCGGGTCCTGCCGCAGAAGCGAGCGCAGCCCGTTCGCGAACGTATAGCCGATATCGGGGTGCACTTGGCTTTGGTTGATGCGCGGCATGCGGTATTCCACCGGGTCTTCGATGGTGGAAATGTTTACTTCGGGCGTGTTGAGTATGTCGAGTACCGTGTAGAGCGTGGTGGTTTTACCGGAACCGGTGGGGCCGGTAACAAGAATCATGCCGGTGGGGCGTTTGATGCCGCGGAAAATATTCTCCAGGCCGGCTCCATGGAAGCCGAGCTTTTCCAAGGTGAACCCCTTGGAGCCTTCCGGCAAGAGGCGCATTACCACTTTCTCGCCTTCCGTAATCGGCAAAATGGATACGCGGAACGATACTTTATAATCTTCCGATTCCGCTTTAAAGCGCCCGTCTTGCGGCAGGCGGTGTTCGTCCAGCTTTAAGTTTGAAAGCACTTTTATGCGCGCGACGATGCCGGGGGCTACCGTGCGCGGCAGTACCATGGCGTCGCGAAGAATGCCGTCAATCCGGTAGCGCACAATCACTTCTTTCTCCAGCGGCTCTATGTGAATGTCAGATGCTTTCTGCAAAATGGCGTGCCGCAGCAGCGTGTCCACAATTTTAATGACGGGAAGGTCTTCGGCTATTTTTTTCAAATCTTCCGCCCTATGCGGCTCTTCTCCGTCATCGGGCGTGGTGGAAAACGCGGATGATTCTCTGCGGATGATATCCCCGAATTCCGCCTCCAGGCTTTTTTGGTACTGTTGCAAAGCGTGCTTGATGGACGCCTCGTTTGTGAGACGCGGGATGATGCGCAGGTTGGATTGTTTCTTTATAAAATCAATGGTACCTAAATCTTCCGGATCCATCATGGCGATTTCAAGATCGGCTCCGCTTTTTCGGTACGCTATAATATTGTGCTTGCGCGCAATGGGTTCGGGTATGATGCGGAGAATTTCCTGGTCAATTTTTTCTTTTTCCAAATTGATAAACGGCACGCCGAGAATATATGCCGTGAGGCGCTGGAAGTCGTCTTCCTTTATATGCCCTTGGGACACCAAAACATCGCCCAAGCTCCGGCCCGTCTTTTTGGCTTCCGCCTCCGCTTTTTCTATGCTTGCGCCGGTAACCAATCCGGAATCAAGCAGAAACGATTTGAGTTGTTCGGGCGCTACATGGAGCATCTTATTTGTCATTCCCGCGTAGGCCGAAGGTGCTGTAAGTGCGGGAATCCATTACCTTTGAAATGCAATTTAAAATTAAAAGTGCAAAGTGCAAAGTTACAGTCCAAAGTTAAAAGTTATGAAAAACAACAATAAAGGCAAAAAAGCCGTTTGAAAACTTTGAACTGAAAACTGCAACTTTGCATTTTGAACTTTGAACTT
>Ga0114944_1000051_pt1 | contig 28335 bp, 29 predicted proteins | sample OV2TP2_FD_89582 | JGI IMG/M metagenome (GOLD analysis project Ga0114944, IMG submission 89582) | Hot spring microbial communities from Beatty, Nevada to study Microbial Dark Matter (Phase II) - OV2 TP2 | ecosystem: Environmental > Aquatic > Thermal springs > Hot (42-90C) | place: USA: Beatty... | reverse complement strand
CAGGAGAATTGCTTTAACCAAAATTCTCTTTTTCTCTTTCCCCCTCGTTTATTCTCTTAGCCTCATTCCCGATACCTGTAAAATGAATTGGAGAATAGTACCCAAAACAGGAGAATTGCTTTAACCAAAATTCTCTTTTTCTCTTTCCTCCTCGTTTATTCTCTTAGCCTAATTCCCGATACCTGTAAAATGAATTGGAGAATAGTACCCAAAACAGGAGAATTGCTTTAACCAAAATTCTCTTTTTCTCTTTCCTCCTCGTTTATTCTCTTAACCTAATTCCCGATACCTGTAAAATGAATTGGAGAATAGTACCCAAAACAGGAGAATAGCCTTAACCAAAATTCTCTTTTTCTCTTTCCTCCTCGTTTATTCTCTTAGCTTAATTCCTCTTTTTTTCATATACGCATGCCACAAAATCATCGCGGCAATAGTGCGGTAAGGCCGCCACGGCCCGGCTATCGCCAGCATCAATTCTTTTGTTGTGTGAGAATTCAACTGCTTTACTTCTTTCAGGCTTTTCACCAGCGCAATATCGCCCAACGGGAAAAGGTCGGTGCGGCGCAGGGCATGCATCAGGTACACATCCGCCGTCCAGTCGCCGATGCCTTTTATCTTTTTCAGTTCATGCCGCACTTCTTCATCCCCTTTGGCAGAAAGTGATTTCAATTTCAATCTGCCGCTTTGAACGGCTGCAGCCAGTTCTTTTGCATATTCTGTTTTCTGCCGGCTGAAGTAACAAGCCTGCAACTCCCTGTCGGATAGAGAAAGAATTTTTGCCGGCGTGACATAACCGGTTTTTTCTTTTAGTTTTTTAAATGCTGCATACGCCGATGCCAGTGAAACCTGCTGCTCGAGAATAGTGAGAATCAAAGTTTGAAATGTTGCCGGCCGTGTCCACATGGGTGGGTAACCATGTGTTTTAATTACAGATTTCAGTTCCCGATCTTTGCCGGAGAGCCTGTTGCAAAACAAATAAAAATTTGATGCATCGAAAGTGCGGTGCATTGCTCAGGTTCCCTTGATTTGTTTTGGCACTTTGAATTTTTCTATGGCCGATTTTGTAAACTCACTCAGCACCAGCCGGCCGCTGATCCGGGCCCGTTCAATCAGCAAATGATCCCAGTGCTCGGTTCCTTTCCAGAATATTTTTTTCATTTCGGCCATGGCTTCCGGGTTGGAATGCGACAACGCAAATGATAAGCGATGAATGGCATCATCCATATCGCTGATGCTGCTGTGCACTTCAGCATACAAGCCTTTTCGTCTGGCCCAGTCGGCATTGCGCCAGAGTGTGGCGTCAATGGCCAGCTGTGAAAATGCAGAAATGCCAATCCTTCTTTCTACGGCAGGCCCCACCACGAAAGGCCCGATGCCGATGGCCAGCTCGCTGAGCCGCACTTCAGCTGCATCGGTGGCAATGGCATAGTCAACGGCAGCAGCCAATCCTACGCCGCCGCCCACACATTTTCCATGTATGCGGCCAATGATGAACTTGGGACAAAGCCGCATGGCATTGATGACATGAGCAAACCCGCTGAAAAATGCCAGCCCTTCTTTTTCATTTTTAATAGCCGCCAGTTCATCAAAGGAAGCGCCGGCGCAAAAAGCTCTTTCCCCCGCCGAACGAAGAATGATAACGATAGTATCCGGATCTTCGCCTGCATGCTGAATGGCGACTGCAAGATCATGCAGCAGTTTTCCCGGCAATGCATTGCTTTGTGGATGGAAGAATTCGATGCTGTTTACGCCATTATGCGTTTCAGTTTTTATATACCCGTTCATGTATTCTAAGTTAATTCACTTTCTTTTCAGTTCATCACGACAATAGAAGAAATTATCAAACTAATTCACCCCGCCTCAGGCGGGGGACAGGGGGCTTTTAGCTACCATTGTCAGTATCGTCGCCACGCCGGTAATCTCCCCCGTTTCATCTATCATTTCCACCAGCCATTTCACAATCCCCTTTTCAATATCGTCGCCCCTTTTTGGTTCTTCGCCGGGTTGTAATGTCCGTTTATCAGTGGGCAGTTTTTCTTTGCAGGTAAACCGGATATGAATTTCAGCGCCGGGATACACCGGTTTGGTGAAGCGGAGTTCGTCAATTCCGTAATTCAGCAGCACGGGATTTTTTTCATAGCTGTCAACAAACAAACCGGCTGCAATACTCATGATAAAATAACCATGCGCCACCTGCCGCTCAAACATGGTGCCGGTGAAATCCGTCGTTTTGATATGCGCATAAAAATGATCGCCGCTCAGGCCGGCAAACTTGTCAATGTCGTCAGCAGTAATCAATCTTTTATCCGTTATCAGCTGCTCGCCGATCTGCAATTCCTCAAAATATTTTTTGAAAGGATGCTTGCCGGGATCTTTTCCCTTTGCATGCTGCTGGTAAACGCCGGTGATTTCCGTAATGGTTGTTGGTGAACCCTGCAGCGCTGTTCTTTGCATGTAATGCTTCACACCCCGGGTGCCGCCCATTTCCTCGCCACCACCTGCCCGGCCCGGCCCGCCATGTACCAGCAAAGGCAGCGGTGAGCCATGCCCCGTATTTTCTTTGGCACATTCATTATTTAATATCAAAATTCGTCCGTGATGGGTGGCGGCTCCAATTACATAGTGCCTTGCTTTTTTATAATCAGCCGTTACAATCGTTGTGCAAAGACTTCCTCTTCCAAGTTTGCTCAGCTCAATGGCTTCATCCATGTTTTTATAAGGCATGAGGGTGCTCACCGGCCCGAAGGCTTCCACTTCATGTGCTTCTTTTGCTTCAAAAGGACGTTCATTCATCAGCAATACGGGTGAAATAAATGCTCCCTTATTTGCATCGGCGTCAATCACCTCCACGCTGTCCAGTGAACCATAAATGATCCGGGATGATGCCAGCAGTTTCTTAACCTGAACCTTAACTTCTTCCCGCTGGCTTTGTCCTGCCAGGCTTCCCATTCTCACTTTTTCATTCAGCGGATTGCCGATAGGTGTTTGTGCCAATGAAGAAGCAATCGCTTTCCATACATCTTCCATCTTGTTTCCCGGTACAAAAATGCGGCGGATGGCCGTGCACTTCTGCCCCGCTTTCACGGTCATTTCTTTTCTTACTTCTTTTATAAAAATGTCCCACTCCGGTTTACCAGGACTTACATCTTCACCCAGCACAATGCAGTTGAGTGAATCGGCTTCCATATTGAAGGGAACACTTTCACTCAGAATTTTCAGGTGGCTTTTCAGCATCAGCCCGGTGGATGCAGAACCCGTAAACGTAACCACATCCTGCGAAGTGACATGATTCAGCAAATCGCCGGCGCTGCCGCAGATGAGCTGCAGGGCGCCTTCAGGTAAAATTTGCGAAGCGATAATTTCTTTCGTCACCGTTTCGGTAAGATAAGAAGTAATGGTAGCCGGTTTCACAATGGCAGGCACTCCGGCCAGCCAGTTTACCGCGCATTTTTCCAGCATGCCCCATACGGGAAAATTGAAAGCATTGATGTGAATGGCCACGCCTTCCTTCGGCACAAGAAGATGGGTGCCAATAAAAGTATTTTGCCTGCCCATGTTATGACTTTCGCCGTCAATGCAAAAAATTTCATCAGGAAATTTGCGGCGCAGCGATGCGTTGGCAAACAGGTTGCCGATGCCGCCTTCAATATCAATCCAGCTATCGGCCTTTGTAGCCCCCGACTGGTAACTGATTTTATAAAATCTGTCGAGATGCTTTCGAAGATGAAGGGCAAGCTCTTTCAGCATTCGTCCCCGTTCGTGAAAAGTAAGCCGGCGCAGGTTTTTGTTGCCCGCCTTTCTTGCATACTCCGTCATGGCTTTAAAGTCCAGCCCTTTTGAAGATGCTGCAGCTATTACTTCACCCGTCACAGCATTAAAAAGCGGCTGACCTTCGCCGTCGCCGGTAACCCATTTGCCGGCAACAAAATTTTCAAGTTTCATATAAAAAAATTTTGAGGCGGTTCCACACCAAATTGTTTCAGGTGATGCAGCGCATGTTTGTACAGCAGCTGAATGTTTTCTTCATAGTTCAGTTCGCCAAATACAGGGTTGGTTGTTTTCAGTGCCGGGTTTTCCTGGTATGCTTCGAAAAAATGAATCAGTTCTTCCTGCAGCTTGCCGATGGCGGCTTCTTTTGTATGCTTTCGCAGCGGCGCCGGCTCATCGCCCAGCACCGGGCTCTTGGTGTTTTCTTTAAATGGCTTGTCGCTCATCATAAATTCACGCAAACGCGGAAGCTTGTCTTCGGGTGTCACCACCGGCAATTTTATTTTCCCCGACGCCACCATCATCACATCGGTAAAATGTTCTATCATCTGCTGTACATTCATTTTGCCCCAGCGGGGTGGCGTATTGGCTTTCAGCTGGTGAAGCAGGGGGATAAATTTCGCCTGTAAAAAATTTTCCTTTTCGATATTCATAAAACAAGCTTAGAAATGCAAGTTTAGGAAAATCGGGAGCATAAAAAAAACGGGAGGGTGCAGTCATGAGAGCAGGATGAAAACCTGGTTCAGGAAAGGGCGAAAAGGACATTACACTTTATGTGCTGCCATGGCTTTATCAATTGCCTGGCGCAGCGCCGCATTTATTTCTTCCACCGACCCTTCGCCATGTATGGCTTTGAATTTTTTGGCTTTTTTGTAATACTCCGCCACCGGTGAAGTTTCATTGCTGTAAACAGTGAACCGTTTTCTTATTACATCTTCATTCAGGTCGTCGCTGCGGCCGCTGGTTTTGCCGCGGTTGAGCAGGCGTTTTACCAGTTCTTCCTCGGTTACATCCAGCGCCAGCACCAAAGCAATGTCTGTTTTTTTCAAGGCCATCAATTTGTCCAGCGCTTGCGCCTGTGCCACGGTGCGGGGAAACCCATCAAACAGAAATCCGTTGGCATCTTTATGTTTGTCAAAAAAAGAATCCACCATGCCGATGACCACTTCATCGGGTACCAGCTGGCCATGATCAATAAATTTTTTTGCCTCAATGCCCAGCGGAGTTTTGCTATTAATCTCTTCCCGCAACAGGTTGCCGGTGGAAAGATGAATTAACCCGTATTTTTTCTCCAGTTTTTCTGCCTGTGTACCCTTGCCGCTGCCGGGCGGGCCGAATAAAATCAAATTAAACATAAGCACTCATGCGCCTTGGGTGAACGGCAAATATAGGGCTAAGCGGGGAGATGTATAGGGCCTTTGGCAACCGGTTTGGTTGTTGGAGAAAGGCTGAGAATCTTTTCCCAAAACCCAAGAGACTTTAATCCTGAACCGGCAACCCCGCCCAATACCCGGCATCTTTGTATTATCAAGTGCAAATAAATTGTTATCACCCTCGCCTCTGTCTCCATGCCGACAAACCCGCCAACCGGAGAAAACGTAAATTTGCTGTACAAGCAATGAAGAACATGAAGCAGATACTTGTCATTATGCTGATAGCCGCCGCCTGCCAGCAGTGCAGCTATTCCCAATCATCAAAAACAAATATTGCAAAAATGGACAGCCTTAAAAAAAATCCCGCCCTGACAAAGGAAGGGAACCCCGTTTATTCCAATACCGATACAGCAAAAGTGAACCTGAGTGAAGAAGAGTGGAAAAAAATTCTGCCCAACGATGTTTACTACATAGCCCGCATGAAGGGCACCGAAAGACCCTGGAGCAGCAGGTTCGAAGGTTTTTTTGATAAGGGAACTTACTATTGTGCTGCCTGCGGCAATGCCTTGTTTAAAAGCGATACCAAGTTTGAAAGCGGCTGCGGCTGGCCCAGCTTTTATGAGCCCATCAGCAAGGAAAGCATTATTTACACTCCCGACCACTCGCATGGCATGACAAGAACCGAAGTGCAGTGCGGCCGCTGTAAAGCTCACCTCGGTCATGTGTTTGACGATGGCCCTCCGCCCACAGGTTTGCGCTACTGCATCAACGGCGTGGTGCTCGATTTTGAAAAAGCAAAAGAAGCCGAAAAGAAATTCAATGAAAAGAAAGACCAGTAGGTTTCAAAAAAATCTTCTGTTCTGTAAAATCATTCACCCTCCTTGATACGGAGGGTTTATTTTTTCCCTGCCGGAATATTTTTTAATAAACCGGGGAGCGAAGCTCAGTTATGAATACACGAGGGATTTTTTTAAAAACAAAAAGTAATAGTTTATACTGCATGCTTAATTGTTCCTGAACTGAATCCATTCACCCGCATTCATGCACTTATTGTTGTTTACCTTTGCCGCCCATGGGTCAAAAAAAACTGAAACGGTTTGCTGAATTAACCACATTCCCGAATGTGCTGCAATACCCGCAAGGCATGAAAGGACAGTGGGCGGTATTTTTTAAGAATAACAACCCGATAGTGCTGGAGCTGGCCTGTGGCAAAGGAGAATACGCAGTAGGGTTGGGACAGTTGTACCCGCAAAAAAATTTTATTGGTATTGACCTGAAAGGCAACCGCATCTGGGTGGGGGCAAAAAAAGCTTTGCAGCTGCAGCTGAATAATGTGGCTTTTCTCCGCACACAGATTGACCGCATCACTGAATACTTTGATGCTAATGAAATAAACGAGATCTGGATTACTTTTCCCGATCCGCAGCTGCGGACAGGCAAAGCCAAAAAGAGACTCACTCACCCGAAGTTTCTCCGGCTGTACCGGCAGTTTCTTGCCCCTGGAGGTTTTATTCACTTGAAAACCGACAGTCCTGTGTTATACCGGTTTACCCGGCTGGTGATCGAAAAATACAACTGCGTTTTGCTTGAAGATGAAGAGGATCTTTACAGCAATCATAATGTCGGGGATGAATTAAAAATAAAAACCCATTACGAGTCCCTCGACATTGCAGGAAGCAAGCGGGTACATTATATAAAGTTTTCGTTGCCGGAAATTTTCCCGGCGAATGAAAAAGATAAAGCGCTGCAGCAAGTTTTAAAAGAATATGAAGCAAAGCAAAACGGATAAACCGGCGGACCAGCTGCTGGAAGGAATCCATTTTTATTTTAATAAAGACGGGCAGATGGTGTTTACGGAAAAATATCATCTGGAAAAAGGATGTTGCTGCGGGCTGGGCTGCCTGCACTGCCCATACAAATATGAAAATGTTCCTGAACCGAAACGAACTGAGTTGTTGAAGCAACTTCACGAAAAAGAAAATCCATAACTTCCATTTATGCCTGTTACCAAAAACTCATCACACAAACTGAAATCAATAAAACCTTCGGGAAAAAAAGAAGAAAGCTTTTTTGAACTGGTGTATGAAGTGGCAAGACAAATTCCAAGGGGAAGAGTGACCTCGTATGGCGCCATAGCAGCGGCGCTTGGTACAAAACTCTCGGCCCGAATGGTCGGCTGGGCAATGAATGGCTCGCACCGTGCAAAACCAAAAGTGCCGGCACACCGGGTGGTAAACCGTATCGGTATGCTCAGCGGCAAACATCATTTTACTCCCCCCGGCAAGATGGAAATGCTTTTGAAAAAAGAAGGCATCAAAGTGAAGAATGATAAAGTAGTGGATTTTGAAAAACTGTTTTGGGACCCGGTGAAAGAGCTGGGGTTTTAATTTCATGTGTAATAAGGACTGACCATAAGAAAGACAATTACCCCCGTCACCGCTACATAAAACCACACCGGCCAGGTGATGCGTGCCAGTTTTTTATGCTTCGGCCACTCGCCAACCAGGGCACGGTAAGCGGTAAACAAAATAAAAGGCAGAATAACAGCCGCCAGCAGGATGTGAGTGCCGAGTATAAAATAATAGATATAACGAACGATTCCTTCGCCACCGAATTTTGTTTCGCCGGCAAACAGGTGATGGCAGATATAGCTTACCAGGAAAATGCAGGAAAGCAGTATGGCCGAAAGCATGATTCGCTTGTGCAGCAGGTATTTTTTATTTTTTACTGCTATTAAACCAGCCAGCAGCAAAATGGAAACCGCTGAATTAATCCCGGCGTTGATTTTTGCAAAAATGTGCTCATCAAAACCCGGCTGCACATTCAGCTTCACCCTGCCCAAAACTATTACAGCAATAAATACAACTACTGAAACAGCAATGATGAAACTTCTTGCCCGTGCATCATTTTTTTGCCAAACGGCTTTCAGCATAGTTTATTTGTTTCTTGCTTTTCTTAAAAAAAAGAGAAAGATACCCAGCCCTGCCAGCGTAAGTAAATAAATAACGCCAATCAGCTCCAGCTTGCCGGCAAGAAAACTTTTTTTCTTCCTGTCTTTTTCCAGCGAAAGCAAAACAATATCTTCAGAAAGCCTGGCAAGCGATTCATCATCCAGCCCGCGGTAATAACCACGGATAACCCGGTCCCTGTCAATAAGCACAAAGCGGTCGGTATGAATAAAAGCCGTATCAACACCCTGTCCATCCACCAGCCCCAGCTTCATTTCGTTAATGCATAAATCATAAATCTGCTTTTTATCGCCGGTAAGCAACCACCAGTTTACAGGATTCACCCGGAAACGGTCGGCCCATTTTTTCAGTTCGGGCACCGAATCTCTTTCCGGGTCCACGCTGAACGAAAGCAACTGCACATAATCTGCCGTGCGGTCGCCCACTTTTTCCGCTGTCTTCAGCGACTCCTGCAGTTTCTTCATATTCGCAGTAAGCGTCGGGCAAATGGTGGGACAATGCGTAAAGAAAAAGTTTGCCACAATAATTTTTCCTGCCGAATCTTTCATCCTATCCTTCCAGCCCACCTGCTGACCCAGCTGGTTGGTAAATGAAATTTCGGGCAGGCGGTGCCACAGCGTATCGGTAATAATTTTTCCTTTCTCTTTTTTTCTGAGCACCGAATCGGGATAAAACCGCGGCGGAAGCTGTACAGCCTTTTCACTAACTTTTTTTACAATAAAATAAGCGACAAGCGGAAAGATGAGAGCCAGTAATAATGCGTATAGTGCGGTTCTGTTCACTTTTGACTTATGTTAAGAAAAAACCATCCGCACAGGGGATGGTTTTGAAAATATCAAATTCATTTTCCCTGCCATCAATGCTTTTCCGCCGGTGATGCAGCCGGTTTTTTTTCATACTTATGCGGCTTTTTCATTTCCGTCTTTTCTTTGAAATGCTTGTCATAATTGTTCCGCAGATCCCGGTACGAATTACCATCCCACAAAAAAGCGGCGATAAACCAGATGAAGAGCATCAGCGGCACTACGATGGTCATTATCATGTTGCGGATTTCATCGCCAAGATGCATAAAGATGGAAACGATGTAAAATGCTTTGGCCAGCGACAGAATAATGATGACGCCTTTCACTGCCAGGTTCAGGTTGTCGGGCCACTCGGTGGCATACAGAAGCAGGCCAAGCCCCAGCTCAATAACTGTCACTATAAGCAGAATCCAGAAAGTTTTCCAGATCCGTTTTACATTCTCGGGTCCCGGCACATGATGATGAAAAGTGATTTCGCTTGCTACCGGCTGATGATGTTCCATGCTCATGCTGAAAATTTATTTTGAAATTATATAAGATAAAAACACAAAAACACAAATACCCATACCAGGTCCACAAAGTGCCAGTAAAGCCCGGCTTTTTCAATCATCAGGTAATGTCCTCTTCTTTCAAACACACCCTTCTGCGCCATGATAAGCATCACCAGGTTGATGATGACGCCGGAGAATACGTGGAAGCCGTGAAAGCCTGTGATGCCAAAGAAATACCCGCCGAAGGCAATAGGCCCTTTCTGGCGGATATGAGCTTCCTCAATATTGATGGCTCCCAGCAATTGCTGCGTATTCATTTTTTCCAACGCTTCCATGCTTTGTGCAGTGCCGCCGGCGGGGTATTCGTGGGCCACGTGCACCAGTGTTTCGTGTGAGCTGGCAGCCAGGGCCTGTTGTATTTCGTCATGATGTACCAATGCACCCCAGGGATTGCCTCCCATTGTCTGGCCTATCAATTCAATTTTGCCATCTGCCAGCACCGGGTGCGCACCGGTTATCAGGTGATGCCATTCCCAGGCCTGGCATAAAAGAAAAGCGAGTCCACCGCAAATAGTCCATGCCATCCACTTAACAACTCCTTTTTTGTTGCTGCGGTGTCCTTCGTGCACGGCCAGCACCATGGTAACTGAGCTCATGATAAGAATAAACGTCATGATGCTCACAAAGGCCAGTGGCAGATCTCTGTGGCCTGCCCCCGGAAATGCATTGAACACCACGTTGGGGTCGGGCCAGAAATTCTGCGAAAAGCGGATGCTGCCGTAAGAAATCAGGAAGGCGCCAAAAGTGAAAGCATCACTCATCAGGAAATACCACATCATCAGTTTGCCATACTCCAGGTTGAAGGGGCTCCTGCCTCCTGCCCACCATTTGGTTTGTTGCTCTGTTGTTGCTGAAGCCATCTTGGTTATTTAAAATTTATTTGCCAATTATTATTACGTTATTGATTTCAAAATCCTGTTCTCACCTGCGCCTGCATTATTTCAGCCAAATAAAAAACACCAGCAGGTAAAGCCAAAGCAGGTCCACAAAATGCCAGTAGGTGGCCATCACTTCAATGCCGGTGCTTCCATAAATTTTTGTTTTTCCAAAAAATGCCTTTGCTGCCATTACGATAAGCGCAATTACACCGCCTGCAACATGCAGTGCATGCAGGCCGAAAATCACATATAAAAACTGACCCGCACCGGCCACTCCGCGAAACTGCACACCGCTGTTCCATAGTTGCAGAAAACCATTCCACTGCAAAAACACAAACAAGCCGCCCAGTAACAATGTCAATAGCATCAGCCGGCGGTAGCGGTTCATTTCTCTCTGCTTAAAAGAGCGCAGCGCCATTTGTATGGTAAGGCTGCTGAGCAGAATAACGCCGGTTGAAAAAAAGAAAACCTGCGGCGTTTTTACTTCCTGCCAGCCGGCATGGCTGCTTTTTACAATATAGGCGCTGGTAAGCCCGGCAAACATCATGACGATGCTGCCGATGGCCACCCACAAAGTGAATTTGTGAGGATGAATCCGTTTGCCTTGTTGCATAGCTACAAATCCTGCTTTCATAAATTCCAAAGAAAAAATTCCAAATTCCAAAGAAAAAATTCCAAATTCCAAAGAAAAAATTCCAAATTCCAAAGAAAAAATTCCAAATTCCAAAGAATCCTCTATTCATTACCTTTCTCAATGTTCTTAAGCATGGTCGTGAATATTCTCCTGAACTGATTTGCCTCATCAATCAATTCATTTCGTTCATTTTCCAGTGACTGGTCTCCAAATAGCTCTATTAATCCTAAAAAGTGAATACTTTCTTTTGATTCTTTTCTACAAACCTTTATCCTGTACTTTAAATCACCTTCTCCTACATTTTCATTTGCCTCAATATAATTTGCCCCTACCGATCCGCTTGCTCTTACAAGCTGTTTGATATCTTCATTATTAATTGTATCCCGTTTTACTTTTCTGCAAAAAACCCTCACCCTTTTCCCAAATTCAAAACATCTGTTTTCCAGCGGATGCTCAAACATGGAATTTGGAATTTTTTATTTGGTATTTTTTATTAAGTCATTTTATCAAACAACAACGCCAGCAACACCACCGGCAAATAAATATAACTGCTGAACATCACCCGCCGGGCTGCCTTTATATCCATTTCTCTGTACAGCCTGGTGCATTGCCATACCATGAACAGATTAGCGGCTGCCACTATCACCAGGCTTATCATTCCGCTCATCCCTATATACCATGGGATGATGCCCACCGGTATCAGCAGCAAAGAATAAATTACCGTTTGCAAAGCGGTGAATTTTGTCGGTCCTTTTTCGCTGGGTAAAAGTTTAAAGCCGGCATGACTGTAGTCTTTGTAAGCAATCCAGCAAATGGCCCAGAAATGCGGAAACTGCCACAGAAACTGGATGCCGAACAAAACCCACCCGCCAATTCCAAGCCTTTCATCACCGGCTGCCCAGCCAATGAGGCAGGGCAAAGCACCGGGAAAAGCTCCTGCCAGCACAGCAAGTGCATTAACTTTTTTCAGCGGCGTATAAATAAATGCATACAGGAAAGCGCTGAGCGCCGCAAGTGATGCGGCAGTCCAGTTAAAATAATTTCCCAGTACCAATACACCCGCTATGCCGCTGATGATGGCAAAAGCCCATGCTTCGGTCAAACTCATTCTGCCGGCTGCCACTGGGCGGTTTGCCGTACGTTTCATTACCGCATCGGTGTTTTTTTCCAATGCCTGGTTCATGGCATTGGCGCTGCCGGTAACCAGCAGCCCGCCCAGCGCAAGCCATAGCGTCATGCGCAGCGGGTTTATAAATTTTTCTTCCAAACCCGGCACCAGCAAAAAACCAAGCACACTGGAAAAAACTACCATGATGCTCAGCGAAACTTTTATCAGCTTCAGGTAATCTTTTATCTTATTGCCAATATGGAAAGAGCTATTTTTATCATTACTCATAATTCATACACTTCAGTACGTGCCCGCAGTTTTGTATCCCATCAATGCTCCTTGCTTTCATGGGCCCCGACAGGCTCGGTCTGCGGAATAAATTCTCTTCCGTCCTTGCCATAATCATAAGCCCAGCGATGCACTTCCGGAATTTCGCCCGGCCAGTTGCCATGCCCGGGATTGATGGGCGTGGTCCATTCCAGCGTATTGCTGTGCCAGGGGTTCAGCGTACGCACCCGTCTTCCTTTTATCATTGAATAAAAGAAATTGAAAATAAACATCAGCTGCACAGCAAACACAATCATGGAAACAATCGTAATCATTTTATTCAATGAATCAAACTGGTTGAAATTGTGCCAGGGCCGCAGGTCAAGATAACGGCGCGGCACACCGGCCAGCCCTTCGTAGTGCATGGGCCAGAAAATAAGATAGGCGCCCACAATAGTTACCCAGAAATGAATATACCCCAGCGTGTGGTTAAGGTAGCGGCCAAACATTTTGGGAAACCAGTGATAAATACCTGCAAACATGCCGAACATAGAAGCCACTCCCATCACGATGTGAAAGTGTGCCACCACAAACTTTGTATCGTGCAGGTGAATGTCAATGGTTGAATTGCCGAGGAACAAACCGGTAAGCCCGCCGGAAATAAAGAGGCTGACAAAGCCGATGGCAAACAGCATTCCCGGTGTGAACCTGATATTGCCACGCCACAATGTGGTGAGCCAGTTAAATACTTTGATGGCCGATGGCACCGCTATCAGCAATGTGAGCAACACGAAGAATGCGCCGAGGAATGGATTCAGTCCTGTGACAAACATGTGATGCGCCCAAACCAGGAAAGCAAGAATACAGATGGCAAACAACGAACCCACCATCGCCATATAACCAAAGATGGGTTTGCGTGAATTCACACTCAGTATTTCGGAAACCATGCCCATGGCGGGCAACAATATGATGTACACTTCGGGGTGGCCAAGGAACCAGAACAGGTGCTGGAACAAGATGGCGCTGCCTCCTTCGTTTGGCAAGGCTTTGCCTGCAATGAAAATATCGCTGAGATAAAAACTTGTACCAAGGTTACGGTCGAACAGCAGCAGGATGGCGCCGGAAAGAAGCACCGGGAAAGAAAGCACACCCAGCACTGCGGTGAAAAGAATTGCCCACATGGTAAGCGGCATGCGGGTCATGCTCATGCCTTTGGTACGCATGTTCAATATGGTGGCTATATAATTGAGACCCCCCAGCAATGACGAGATGATAAACAACGCCATGCTGATAAGCCAGAGGTCGGCGCCTATTTTAGAACCATCCCCCGCATCGTGCAATGCACTTAGCGGCGGGTACATGGTCCACCCGCCGGAAGCAGGGCCTGTGTGTACAAAAATAGAAGCCAGCATCACCACGCTTGCCATAAAAAAGAACCAGTAAGAAAGCATGTTGAGAAACGGCGAAGCCATATCCCGGGCGCCAATCTGCAGCGGTATCAGCAGGTTGGCAAATGTACCGCTGAGACCGGCCGTCAAAACAAAAAACACCAGCACGGTACCGTGAATAGTAACAAGAGCATAATAAAATTCCGGCTGTATCACTCCGCCCTTTGCCCATTTGCCAAAAAATGTTTCCAGTATCGGGAAGGTTTGTTCGGGGTATCCTAACTGCAAACGGAACAGAACGGAAAACAGGCCCCCGATAATTCCCCATATAATACCGGTTATGAGGAACTGTTTGCCGATGACCTTGTGGTCCTGGCTGAAAATATATTTGGTGATAAAACTTTCCTTGTGATGATGAACATGGTGCTCCACATGAGGTATTTCGTGTGGCACTTTCACTTCCGCATGTCCATGCATTGATGCTTCGTTGCTCATAGTTCAGTTATTTAGATTGCCCGCAGGCATCAAAAAAAAATTTTCACTTTGGCATCGCTGCCGCAATCACTTTGGCCGTATCGGCTTTTGCTTTAATATTATCCGGGTCTTTATCGGGAAAGGCAGCGTAATACTTGGGTTTTTTGGTAGCCATCCAGCTGTCAAATTCTTCCTGTGATTCCACAACAATGGTACCCCGCATTCCGAAATGGCCTTTACCGCACATCTGGTCGCATGAAATTTCGTACACAAATTCGGGGTCATTCAGCTCCTTGCGCATCTGCGCCGTTGTTTTAGTGGGGGTAAACCACATGGTGGTAGGTGTGCCCGGTACGGCATCCATTTTCATTCTGAAATGTGCCAGGCCTACATCGTGTATCACATCCTTGGCATTGATAATCAGCTTCACGGGTTTGTTCACCACCAGGTGCATGTCATCGCCGGCAATATAAATATCATCGTGGTTGGCCGGGTCGTCCCATATTTGTCCAAGCGGGTTGTTCAGGGTGTCATTAATCATTTTAAAATATTTTTTACCCAGCACCTTATCCCTGCCCGGGTAACGGAACTCCCACTTGAACTGGCTGCCGGTTATTTCCACTGTCATGGCATTCTTCGGCGCTTCACCCGTAATCCTGAACCAGTAAAACAATCCAAATCCAACCATTACCGTAAGTACTATGGCAGGCACCACAGTCCATATTACTTCCAGTTTATTATTATGCGGGTAATAAAAAGCTTTTCTTTTATCGGTTTCCTGGTACCTGTAAGCAAACCAGAAGAGCAGCACCTGCGTGATAACAAAGACCACCCCGGTAATAATGAGGGTGATTTTTATCATACTATCCACATCAGATCCATGATCGGAAGCGGAAGAACCGGGCATCAGGATTTTTCCTTTCAACCTTTCGTTGCAGTAATAAACGCCAATCAAACCCAGCACCAGGAAGCTGAGCAGCAAAAAAGCATTGATGCGGTTATTCTGCTTCCTCGAATTTTCTTCGCCCCGCATGATAGCAACATATTCGCTTGCCTTGGCTATCTGGAAGGTGATAAGGAAACCCAGCAACAGGATCAGGATAATGAACGTGGTTTGCATAATATTTTAGAAATAATTGTATTGTCTGAAATTTCTTCTGTTTTATTTTTTATCCGGCTACAGACATTCTCCTGTCCCTGCACATCACCCATCAGGTATGATGAATAACGCTTTCTTTAAAAAACGGATGGTTCTTGGGCACCAGCGGATGTTTGGCCAGCGTATTGCCGGCTGCAAACATTATCAATCCCACAAAGCCAAGACCCACCCCAATATCATACAGCATCATCGGCACATGACCGGTTGACGGGCCCGGGTGTACCATCTGGAAAAAGTCGAGCCAGTGACCGAAAATAATCAGTACTGCCAGCACGGTTACCGTAGTGTAATTTCTTTTAGCGCCCCGCTTCATCAGCAGCAGCAGCGGCGCCAGGAAGTTGATGATGATGTTTAAAAAGAAAATACCGCGGTAAGGTCCTTCCACTCTGGGCTCGAAATATTTTGTTTCTTCAGGCTGGTTGCTGTACCAGATGAGCATGTACTGGCTGAACCAGAGGTAAGTCCAGAACACTGAAAAAGCAAACATGAATTTTCCCAAATCGTGCATGTGCTCTTCGCTGGTGTATTCCAGGTAACCTTTATTTTTCAGGTAAATAACAAACAGCGCAATCAGCGACATGCCGGCCACAAAGGTGCTGGCAAACGTGTACCAGCTGTACATGGTGCTGTACCAGTGGGCATCAATGCTCATCAGCCAGAGCCAGGGGGCGGTTGACATCACGGTAAGTGCAAACACCACCAGGTAAATGGCAGCCCACACGGTATTGTTCCAGATAAATTTCTTTCCTTCCTCCACCGGTATATGTCCTTTGTCGGTGCTGAGCGACAGGTTCCTGATTTTTTTACCCAGCGCTGCCCATAGCCCGATGGTGAGCAGGGTCCATACAGTAAAGAAATTTTTATTCAGAAATCCCTTTTTGTGATTCAGAATGTCATCATGCTGCACATGCTCCGTATCGGTCCAGTGATAAATGGCATGATCGCCGCCGAAAACAATAGCCAGCAAAATAGCAAAGCAGATTACTCCTATAACCGGCACGGCCGATGCAATGGCTTCGGGCACCCGGCGAAAACTAATAGGCCACCCGCCCCAGCCAAGTATGGTGGCGCAAATGAAAAACATGGAAGCATTTACCAGTAGCAGAAAATACACACTGTTTTGCAGCAGGCTGGCCCAGAAGCGTGACCGCTCATGCTCATCGCTGCTGGCGCCATGTGTGGTATACAACAGGGCAATGGAAAGCAACCCGATTCCCATCAGTGCATACGACCACATTCTGTATTTCTTCGGTATTTCAAAATGTTCGCGGATTGACATCAGTTTTTTCTTTTATAAATCTTCAAAATGAACTTTTATTTCGCGGCTGCTGTTGTGCCGGTGGCAGCTGTTTTAGCTGCGTCAGCCTGTTTTTCTTTTATATAATGAATAATCATCCAGCGCTGTTTGCTGCTGAGCTGCGAAGCATAGCTGCCCATGGCACGGATGCCGTACGTAACCGAATAAAACATTTGTCCGTCCGGCATTTTGCTAACCACCGGATCGCCAATTAAATCTTTTGGCGCAGCAGCAAAAGCGCCGCTTTTGAATAACGGGCCCTGCCCATCCAGTTTATCGCCATGACAGATGCCGCAGTTCACCAGGAATAATCTTGCAGCTTCCAGGTAGTCTGTTGCATTTAGCGGTGGTATTGGGTTTACAACCTTTTTGGAGGCAACATAATTGGCGGTATCGCCGGGTCTGTCCATTGCCAGTGGAAATGCAGGCATATCATCCCTTGCTACAGTGCCTGCCACCGGTGTGCCATCATAATTGATTCCTTTTTCCTGCAGCTTATCAGTGGGGGCGTATGTTTCGTAAGCCACGCTGTAGGCCATATCCGGCATATACACTTTACCGGGATCTCTTTTCCCTTTTCTGCAACCGGCCACTGCCAGGCTCATTGCAACTACACCGGTTATGATAAAAACTTTTTTCATTCCTGGTTTTTTTTATGCAGTAACTCCTTCTGTTTCTTTTTCAAAAAATTTTCTTTCCCGGTCGTAACGGCCAAGCCACCAGCGGTCTTCACGGTAATCCACTTTTACATCTTTTGCACCGAGACTTTGTAAAAATGCCAGCGCTTCGGCTTCGTTGGTTTTATCCGTGCATTCCAGCGCCATCACAAACAGATCATCTGTTGAGCGGGGATTGAAATGGTCTTTCTTCACAAAAGGCGCCAACTGGCACAGGTAGCAAAAAGTAAGTACCATGCCTACTGAGGAAAACAATACTGTCAGCTCAAAGGTGATGGGTATCCATGCCGGCAAGGAAAAGAAGGGTTTGCCTCCGAAGTTAATCGGCCAGTCGTAAGCCAATGCCCATGAAATAAAACCCAGCGCCGTGGCCGTGCCCGTGATGGCATAGATGAAACCGGCGGTGTGCAGGCTGGTATCACGCAGTCCCATTGCCTTGTCAAGCCCGTGAATGGGGAATGGCGTGAATACATCATGAATTTTATACCCTGTCTTCCGCACTTTTTTTACGGCGGGAAACAACACTGCCTCGTCATCAAAATTGCCGACTATGTATTTTTTTATAGCCATAATAATTAATTCAAAATCCCAAAAGAACCTCTTAAATCTTTAAAACTTTTTAAACCTATAAAACCCCATCTCAACAACCACAAACCATAAACTACAAACCATAATCCATCTATGCCCCATGATCATGCGAGTGATCCATGGCAAACTCTTCCGGCGATTGCTGTTCTAGCCGGGTCATATTCTCTTTTTGTATATCGCCGTTTTTCTTCAGTATATGTTTTATTTCAGCACACGCTATTACAGGGAAGAATTTTGCAAACAGGAAATAACAGGTAAAGAACAAACCGAAAGTTCCCATGTAAAAGCCAACTTCCCAGATGGTGGGGCGGTAATAAGTGCTCCAGGCTGCCGGCAGGTATTCACGGTAAACAGAGGTTACGATAATCACAAACCGTTCAAACCACATCCCGATGTTCACCAGTATGCTCATGAAGAAAGTCACCAGCAGGCTTCTTCGCATTTTGCGAATCCAGAAGATCTGAGGTGACAGAACATTGCATCCCATCATCAGCCAGTAGGCCCAGCCATAGGGGCTGTTCAGGTTCACCCGGTTTTCTTTAAATGCATACCATTCATACGTGCTGGCGCCATACCAAGCAATAAACAGCTCAGTGAGATAGGCAATCCCCACTATGGAACCTGTCAGCACAATGATTTTATTCATCACATCAATATGCTCAATGGTGATGTATTGTTCAAGCCCCAGCACTTTTCTTGTCACCACCAGCAGTGTTTGCACCATGGCAAAACCCGAAAAGATGGCGCCGGCAACGAAGTAGGGAGGAAAGATGGTAGTGTGCCAGCCCGGAACTACGGATGTGGCGAAGTCGAAAGACACGATGGTGTGTACTGACAGCACAAGCGGTGTGCTCAGCCCGGCCAGCACCAGCGAAAGCGCTTCGTGGCGCTGCCAGTGTTTGGTGCTGCCAGTCCATCCAAAAGCGGCAACGCCATAAAAAAGTTTTCTCCATTTTTTCTTTGCCCTGTCACGCAGCGTGGCCACATCGGGAATCAATCCGCTGTACCAGAACAAAAGTGAAACGGTGAAGTACGTGGAGATGGCAAAAACGTCCCAGAGGAGTGGCGAGTTAAAGTTCACCCAAAGCGGGCCTCTTGTATTGGGATAAGGCAGGGTGAAGAAAGCCATCCACACACGGCCCATGTGCCAGATGGGAAACTGCCCGGCGCACATCACAGCAAATATGGTCATGGCTTCAGCCGCACGGTTCACACCTGTACGCCAGCCCTGGCGAAAGAGTAAAAGAATGGCGGAGATAAGCGTACCGGCATGACCGATACCGATCCACCACACAAAGTTGGTGATGTCCCAGCCCCAGCCTACAGTTTTATTCAGGTTCCATTGACCCACGCCATAAATCACCTGCATCGTCACCGACACAATGCCGAACACGAGAAAAGCCACGGAAATCAAAAACCCGATCCACCATGCACGGGTAGGTTTTGCTTCCACCGGCCGGCAGATGTCTTCTGTTACCTGGTGATAATCTTTTCCGCCTTCAATCAACGGAGGTCTTACCTGCGATTCGTACCTGATTAATCCCATATTCTTTAATAATTACAATAACAAATTCCAAATTCAAAAACTCTTTTTTCTCCTTACTCAATTTTAAAAGGTTTTCATTGTGTTCTTTTTGTCGAAGGAGAAATTATCTTAAAAGGTCGCATTAATACTATTTTTTCAAAAGATTTTTCACTTTGATCTACAATATCAAATGACAGCTTATCCACTTTTAAATTATTCTCATTTTTGTCATAGCTATCGATATCTAAGAAAAAAATGGGTATTAATAGAGCCTCATTGTTTTGCACATATTTATCAAATCTTACCTTTCTTAAATTTTCTATAATGTAACTCACTAAGTTTTCATTAGAATTGTTCACTGCAGAAATTTTTATATTATTATTGGTAGTTAGAAGAACCTTTACCAAAATGAAAGCACTTTCATTATTGCTTGCCAGGTTTTCAGGATACTTTTTTAATACGTTGTGAATTTCTCTTTCCAAACTTGAATCAATATTTATATTCTGCGCAAGTGTTTTGCAACCCGACACAAACCAGACAGCTAAAGCAAGAATTATTTTGATACTATCCATATTAATCACATTTATTCAAATTATAATTCTGAAACGAAGTAGTATCAGCTCCATCTCGTCTTGCTAATCGATTATAATGTAAAATTTGTAATGTATCACTCCTCGCTGCCCAACTTGTTGTTTTGTGCAGCCCCCCCCAAGCCAAAGCATTTGCCATATCCTCATTAATGTTTGGTGTAAGAACTTTTAAATATCTTTTGAAAATGTCAATATAGGAGTTAGCCATTTCATTATGCTGAGCTAACTCGCCATCTGATCTTATTCTATATCCATCCCAAAATATGGGAAACATACTTTTAAATTGGTTTGAATCAATTTGATGAGTTAGATATTGATTTCTCCAATAATCAATAACAGCATGTATAGACTCATGTATTATTACAGCGGCAATATATTCCTTGGTTGAATATTGCAAGACCCAGGGATTTAATTGGATTGTTTGATCATAAAAGGAAGCGGATCCACCGGGAAAGGTAGTGTAACCATCCAGACTATCTTTTGTTAATACTAAATTCGGTTTGAATTTTAAGTTTACATCTTCATTTATTCCAAAAACACATATTAAAATCGAATCAATTTCATTATTACAGCCAGGCAAATTTGCTAATATATCTTGAGCACAAGGATAGCCCTGTAATGAATCAATAATATGTTGGTTAGGACTCACCGCAGATGTATAAGTCCAATTCTCAATAGTGCCACCTCCTCCGCCCTGATCATGTTCTAAATACTCATTATAGTTTTCGGAGTCATCGGGAACATATGTAATGGTATAAGTACATTGAGGTGTAGTTGCCCAAGCTGTTACCTGGCCGCCTGAGGTAGTATAAGTAGCGTAGTAATTCCAGCACATCCAGTTAATTACAGTTCTTGAATTCTGGTTAAATAAGGTAAAATCGTTTCGGGTTTTAGAAAAATCTAAACTTTTCTTCGCTACAATAAATAAACTTTCTAAAGATTCCCTAGAAAATGTCTTCCCTTCTTTATCACCAGATTCAGGAAATAAATAGTCGTTTATCTTATTATAAATCTTATAATTAGTTCTGAGAGGGTCAATTTGATAGCTAAAAAGTAATGCAGTTATACTATCTCCGTTTACAAACGGTGTTACAAGAGTTTTAAGTTTATTATCATTCTTCAAAACAATGCTTAGATCCCAATTAGGATAGCCATATTTAGCTTTTACCCCACTTGAAAAGCCTATACCTAAATCTAAAATTCGAAACTGCTCGATCATTTTATTTATAAATCCTTCTCCGGATTCACCGGAATTAATATAATTGAAATAGCCTTTCAACCCATTGTTTCTCTCAAAAAACAAATCATCCTCAGCCACCCGAGCCAAATCTTCATCAAGAAAGTTTTTCTCCTTTCTACATGAGAAAACTAATGACTGAATAGGTATAATAATTAGAATAAATATTTTCGGGCTTGAATTCATCTTTTGATAATCAATTTTTAATGCGTCCCTTTGGTTTGCTTTTCTTCTGTGTTATGTCCTTCCTCTTTCTCCACTTCGTGATGTACCATTTCAAGTATCTCACTTGTATTCCTGATTTTGGCCAGGTAGTTCACATTGGGCAGTGTGTGCAATTGCTCAATCACATAGAACAGGCGCTGTTCATTTTCTTCCCGCATTTTTGCCACCCGGCTTTCTTTATCATGCACATTGCCGAACACAATGGCTTCGGTAGGGCAGGCCTGCATGCAGGCTGTTTTTGCATCACCATCGGCCAATACCCGGTTTTCCTTTTTTGCTTTCAGCTTGGCTTCCTGCACCCGTTGGATACAGAAAGAACATTTTTCAATCACTCCTCTTGAACGCACCGTCACATCGGGGTTCAGCACCATGCGTGAAAGTTCATCGTTCATCTGGAACACCACGGGGTCAAGCTTGCCAACCAGTTTCTGATCCTGGTTGTCGGGGAAACTGTCGGCGCCGGTATAATCGGCCCAGTTGAAACGACGCACCTTATAAGGACAGTTGTTGGCGCAATATCTTGTGCCGATGCAGCGGTTATAAGCCATCTGGTTAATGCCTTCGGCGCTGTGGTTGGTGGCAGCCACCGGGCACACATTTTCGCAGGGTGCATTATCGCAGTGCTGGCAAAGCATGGGTTGAAACACCACGGCTTTCAGGTCATCAGCATTTTCACTGGTTACAAAGTAGCGGTCAATGCGCAGCCAGTGCATATCATGATAGCGGGCTACTTCTCCTTTGCCAACTACCGGCACATTATTTTCTGCATGACAAGCCACCACGCAGGCGCCACAGGCTACGCAGCTGTTCATGTCAATACTCATACCCCATTTCAGCCCCGGTTGCGGATGATCGGGGTAAATGGTTGATTCCTTGCGGTAGTCACCGGTTTTGGGTGCATAATCCTCAGCCAATTTTTCGCGAAAGGCTTTAAACTGGTTGGGATTTTTTTTGAATGAAGCCATCGAGGTTTCTTTCACCACCTCGGTTCTGTTCTCGTACGAATTATGTATTTGTGTTTGTGCTACCCTGTGTGTGCGGCCGGTTTTTTCCAGTTTTACATCTGCACTGGAAAAATAGTCACGTGCAGTACCATTGGAAGAACTGAACATATATGCATTCCCTCCCACATTACCGGCCACCTTACCCATGCTTTCGCTTCTGCCGTAACCAAGCGCTAAGGCAACAGTGTTTGCATCCATACCGGGAATAACCAGCACAGGCAGCTCCATGGATTTTTGCCCCACAGTTATTTTTACTACCGGCTTTTCGGGATAAAACTCGTAATTGTTGATATGCTTTTCTGAACCGCCGGCCAGGTCAATGCCGACTACTTTTTTTGCCATGGGCATGCTCATCATTACATAATTATCCCATGTAGCCTTGGTGATTGGGTCGGGCAGTTCCTGCAGCCAGGGGTTGGTAGCCTGTTTGCCGGTGCCTATTGATACTTTCTGGTAAAGTACCAATTCAATATCACCCCCTTTTTTCGTTGCAGAAATTGCTGCTGCTGCAGCCTCTACATGGGCCGTATTGAAAGTGCCGGCTGAAGGTGCGGTGGCTGCTGGTTCTATAACTCCATTTTGCAGCGCTAAATCAAAAGCGGCGGCAGAGCCAAGCTTTGCAGTCCAGTAATTTTTAAAAAAGGTTTCGTAGTCGGTCCCGGCAGCTAATGTGTTACCACTCCATTTCAAAAGTGAGGTTTGGAAAGCTCTTGTTTTAAACAGCGGGTGAATGGTGGGCTGTATAAAACTTGTGTAGCCCGATTTCGGTTCGGCATCGCCCCAACTTTCGAGAAAATGGGGGGCCGGAATCAGGTAATCGCATGCTTCGGTGGTTTCATCCAGGTACTCGTTGAATGAAATCTTCACCTTCACTTTTGCCATGGCGGCCCGTAGTTTTTCCGCATCATGATAATTGTAAAGCGGGTTAGCGCCATATATCATCAATGCGCCCACCTTACCATCATTCATGTCGGTTACCAGTTGGGCTATTTCGGCATCAATACCCTGGCGGTAGTTCAATGTGGTACTCCAGTCAATTGTATTGCCATAAGCGCCGATGGTGTTGTTGATGGCATTCACGATGATTTGCACATTCACATCATTGCTGCCGCTTATTACCAGTGCAGCGCCTTTATTTGCAACCAGGTCGGCTGCAGCTTTTTTTATTCCTTCCTTCACTTTATCGCTCAACGGATGTGTGGCGGCATTGCCAGGCAAGGCTGCATACAAAGCAAGAGCTACCGGTCCTGCTTCGGAAGGGCGGTGTGTAAACCGCTCATCGGCGCTGGCCCCGGTTGTGCTTAGAAAACTTTCAAACTGGTAATGCTTGCTCATCACAGGATTCTTTTCATTTATCTTCCTGTTCTGTGCATACTGGCGGGCAAACTCCACCGGGCTGAGCCAGGTGGCAAGAAAGTCGGCGCCAAGGCTTACAATCACTTTTGCTTTATCAAAATTGTATGACGGGATTGCTCGTTTGCCGAATGTGGCTTCGTTGGCCAGCAGCATGCCGCTGAATGAATCGGCATCATACTGCACATGCTTTAAGCCCGGGTATTTTGCAATAATTTCTTTTGTGGTGGGTGAAGTAAGTGTGCTGGTAAGCAAAACAGGATTGCTCACTCCTGCCATGGCATCAGCCACCAGTTTATCAAATTGCTCAAAGGTGGGAACCTCTTCGAACCTGCCGTTTGCTTTTCTTTTTGGATGCGTGAGGCGGTTGGTGTCATACAAATCGAGCACCGAAGCCTGAGCCCTTGCGGATGTGCCGCCTTTTGTGAAAGAACATAAATCGTTGCCTTCAATTTTTATAGGCCGCCCGTCTCTTACTTTGGCAAGCACCGGAAGGATATCGCCGTCCTGCACATAGGTAGTGGCATAGTATTTTGCCACACCCGGCACCACATCGGCGGGTTTGTTGGCAAAAGGTACCGCTTTCTTTACCGGCATTTTACAACCGGCGGCAATGGCTGCTGCTGTTGTGCTGAAGCCAAGATATTTCAGAAAATCACGACGCGGCGCCCTGGCATCCAGCCAGCCATTTCCTTTGCTGTCTTCAAAAGGAAGCTCCTCGCTGAATTCGTTTTCAATTCTTTTTGCCAGTTCCTCACTTCCTTTCAACTCACCGATACTTTGCCAATATTTATTCATAAACCCTAAATCCCTAAAGGGACTTTTAGACTCTGAATCCTGGATCATCTTTATTTATCCCGAACAAATTCAGAGACGGTTAACAAAAAATTTTTTTATTAAAACCTGTTCAAACTTAATATGAACCCTTAACCCAATTCCCCTTTTTGGGGGTTAGGGTGTTTAATAATGACATTTCTGGCACTCCATACCCCCGATATCTTTTACCGTCACGCTGTCCATTTTTCCGCTTTTGATATCGTTGTGAAATTTCTCGTATATGCTGTAAAACTTATTTCCGGTTTTTTTATCCGCATTATAAAAATCAACTTTAGTTGTGCGATGGCAATTGATGCACCAGCCCATGCTCAGTTCTGAAAACTGGTACACCTCGTGCATGTTGGTTATTTCGCCGTGGCAGGTCTGGCATTGCACTTTACCGGCCCGTATATGCTGTGCATGACTGAAGAAAACATGATCGGGCAGGTTGTGAATTCTTACCCACGGAATGGGTTTTGCTTTGGCAGGATCCCACGCAGCTGCATTTTTCGGATCAAAGCCTGCGTAGTCAAATAATTTCTGAATCTCGGTATTGGCATTTATTTCATTGCCTTTTTCATCATACAGCCTGGGCCCTTTTTCGTACGAGGTAATGGTTTTATGGCAGTTCATGCATACGTTGGTGGAGGGTATAGCAGCATGCCGGCTGTCCCATGCTGCGCCATGACAGTACAGGCAGTTGATCTGATTGATACCTGCATGCACCTTGTGCGAATAATAAATGGGCTGCACCGGCTGGTATTTTTTCTGGCGGCCAAAATCAATGGCTCCTTTGGTAACGTAGTAGCCGCCCACAACAAAAAGAACACAGGAGAACAGGGCGATATAAACTTTATTCTTGTAAAAAGGCACCGGCTCGGGACGAAGAATGCCTTCCTTATCATCACTCAGTTTTTTCAGGTTGCTGTTCACCTGCATCAGGATGAGTGCAATGATGGCCATGATGAGGGTGATGATGCCAAAGATGATGGCGCCCTGGCCTGTGCCCGGGGGCTTCTCTCCATCAGTAGCTGTAGGAGTTGTTTGTGGCTGCCACGTACTGGTATATTTTATCACTGCTTCAATCTCCGCATCGGAAAGAATACCCTCAAATGGAGTCATTTGATTTCCGGGCCCGCCAAAGGCTGTAATATTAACTGCCTTATCAAAGCCTGATGCGGCAAGTTTTGCCGGATTATTTACCCACTCCTTTAATTTTCCCATATCGCCATCCCAACGTTCCATCACTCCCTGCAGGTTAGGACCAATAGCGTCTTTCCCTAAAATATGGCAACTGGCACACTTGGTTTTGAAAATGGCTGTGCCGTCCTGCGCTTTCGTATTTAAAACTGATAAAACAAAAAGAGATAGTATGGTCAGAATCCGTCGTGGCGCATAAGGTGTCTCTGAAAGCATAGCAGCGGTTATTCGTCTGAAGAATGTGGATAAAATCTCGTAACAAGCTGCCCCACAGGGGCGGCTTGGCCGCAAAAATAAGTCAGGAACGCAACAAAACTTCAATGGCAAAAAATTTTTTTTGATTCGCTTCCAGCCTGTGTTTCATCCGATTTGAAAATCCTGTTTTATCCTTCGGGCTGTTCACTGTCATTGCTGTGTCAGCGCTGTTTACTGCAAAAATTTTTGTGGTCAATCGTGACTCATTTATCCGATTTTTGTTTGCTGCGAAAAATGAATACCCCATGTTTGAAAAACTGAAAAACAAATGGAAGGTTAGCGGGCTGCAACTTTTTCTTATTCTCTGCACTTTTGCCATAGGCGGCAGCCTCACGGGCTTTGGGGCAAAAAAAATCATGAACCTGCTGACCGTGCAGGCCGACTGGCTCTGGGCCATCCTTTACATTTTGTTACTTACTATCATTTGGCCGATGATGGTGCTGTTGGTGAGTATTCCTTTCGGGCAGTTCAGGTTTTTTAATAATTATACACGCAAGTTGGGGAAGAAACTGGGTGTACTGAAACCGGAAAAAGCCAAAAGTCAAAATTAAAAAAAGTCAAAAGTCAAAAAAATATACAGCCCGGTTTTTTACTTTTTAATTTTGATTTTTGAGTTAGAAAGCTCACATTCTTCTCAGCTCCGCCTCGGCCGCAATGAATCCAAAGCTGGACCATTGGTTACCGGCGACAATTTTTTCAAAAAGTTCTTTTGCCTTTTGTTCTTCGCCTTTGAATTTATAAAACATGCCAAGTGCATAACCCAGCGTGGCATTGCTGAGGGTTTGCTGGCTTTGGGTTTTGGCCAGCAGTTTGGTTTCATCACCCGTTTTGTACATTAATAATATGTCGTAGTAGTCGTGGTTCTCGATAATATCCATATCGGCGGTCACTTCTTTTAAATGCTGCCCGGCATCCTTGTTTCTTCCCATTTTGTGCAGCGTTACGTTCAGCCAGTTCAGTGTGGCCACTTTCATATCGTCGTTGTCTGAAATGTCGAGGCATTTTTCCCACGCCAGCAGGGCCTGCCGGTTTTCACCTTTCAGGTAATAAGCCAGCCCGAGGTGATAATAAATATTGGTGTGCAGGGTGCTGGTCGGAATATTTCTTTTATTGGGAATGCCGTCGGCTTCTATTTCATCCACCTGCTCACGGGTAAGCTCTGCTGCTTGTTTCAAATCTTCAATGGCTTTGTCGAAACAGCGCAGCGTGATGTAGCGGTGACCGCGGTGGCGGTAAAATCTTGCATTGGCCGGATGCAGGCTGATGCCCCGGCTGTACACATTAACCGCTTCTTTATAAAAGCCGAGATAAGCCAGCCTGCGGCCATACCATATTATATGTTCATCGTTGGTACTGTCAGCCTGGTACTTTTTTTCTGCCGACTGCAGGTGCGCCGTAAAAACTTTTTTGATGGAATCGCCCAGCGCCGGCGGCGGGTAATTGACTGTGCAGTTTTCTTTTTGCCCAAAACCAACCTGGCAAATGAAAAGAAATAAAACCGGCAGAAGCAATTTTCTCATACTGAAAAGTTACAACTTTGCTGCTTTGTAAAAATTTTTTGATGACCCGTATTGCCATCTTTGCTTCCGGCGCCGGCTCTAATGCGCAAAAGATTATTGAATATTTCAGCCCCTCCCAAACCCTCCCCGAAGGGGAAGGCTTAAAGGCTCCGAAAATTGTAATATCACTTATCGTGTGCAACAAGCCCGGTGCAGGTGTTTTAAAAATTGCCGAAACCCATCGGGTTCCTACGTTGCTGATTGAAAAAGAAAAATTTTTCCGCGGCAATGCTTATGTGGATGAGCTGATAGCTGCCGGCATTGACTTTATTGTGCTGGCCGGGTTTTTATGGAAGATACCCGATGCATTGATTGCCGCTTACCTGAAAAAGATTGTGAACATTCACCCGGCGCTGCTGCCCAAATATGGCGGCAAAGGCATGTATGGCGCTTTTGTGCATGAAGCCGTACTGGCCAGCGGCGATGCGGAAAGCGGCATCAGTATTCATTACGTAGACGAGCATTACGATCACGGCGATTTGATTTTCCAGGCCCGCTGCCCCGTGCTGAAAGACGACACGCCTGATTCACTTGCACAGCGCATTCACCAGCTCGAGCATAAGCATTACCCGCAGGTGATTGAAAAATTAATCAGGGGTTAATGGTTCGTTATTTCTTTTTATTTACAACCAATAAT
>Ga0114944_1000047_pt1 | contig 29191 bp, 24 predicted proteins | sample OV2TP2_FD_89582 | JGI IMG/M metagenome (GOLD analysis project Ga0114944, IMG submission 89582) | Hot spring microbial communities from Beatty, Nevada to study Microbial Dark Matter (Phase II) - OV2 TP2 | ecosystem: Environmental > Aquatic > Thermal springs > Hot (42-90C) | place: USA: Beatty... | reverse complement strand
GGTATAGTTATAAGAATGACAAGCTTGGGCAAGGCAAAGAAGGAATAAGGAGTTTGTTTGCAGAAAATCCTGCGCTTGCAAATGAAATTGAGACATTGATTAGGGAAAAAATACAATAACATACCGGACGGGTAATCTCATCAGAATGGCCTGAATTGAACATACTTTTTTCCTCTTTGCCGGATGTATCTGGCTGCAAAAAGCAATGCCTTCATTATGCTGCCAATTGATATAGATATACATCCGGTTTTTTTGTTTGACCTCTAAAGCGCCCGGTTACAATAGTTATCTTCACTGAAATATAACAATCCCTCTCTTTATTCTACAAATGCCTCCTGGCGATCCTGATATTACTTTCCCATAATGTTTAATCATAGTGTAAAATTCAGCTGTAATCCATTTATTCATCTTTACCATTATCACTTCCCTCTTCCCCTGCTGGTCTTCCTTTTTACTAAATAAATTGACCCTCCACTTCGGAGGGTTTTTTGTTTTCTATAATCTAACCACACATTCTTTTTCCATCACGCCGTTGCCGTGACTTCTGTCCGGCGACAATTCTTGTGCGGGGTGCATGGATATAAGCTATAGGGTGCAAGTCCCGAAGACGCTTTACAGTAGGAAGTCTTAGTCAAAAGCAAGGGTGTCCATCGCGAGGTGGAATCTGAAGGAAGCTGGCGACAAACGTTCGAGCCGACGAACAGAAAGTGCATAATAGGCGAACCTGGTTTGGATGATGTTGCAAATGAAACAGAAGTCCGATACTGTACCGTAAACCAGGACGTAGATGCACCGGCTGCATGAACAGAAAGCGTATATCCTTACCACTCGAGGTCTGCCAACCATTTTTGGTTAAGGAGCAGAAGTCAGCCGAGGCCATAGTAGGTTGTGTTTACGAGCCATCGGAACGGATGGAGGTCTCACAACTGAAGGGCTGAATGTTGGAATAAGGCATAGTAGGGTAGTTGATTTACTGTTTCAGCCATAACAACTGAACCGCATAAGAGAACTCCCGGATTGAGCTGGAAGCCGGAAGCCGAAAGCCCCGGAAGGAAGTTGAGCTGAACGAAACAACGATTACCTGAACCGCCCTGAACAGTTGGAAGCTTAAAAGTAGTAGTTAGTATGTTGGAATCAATTATGGATCGCCGCAACATGGAGCGATCGTTGAGACAAGTAGAACGCAACGATGGAGCTGGCGGAGTGGATGGTATGAGCTGTAAGGAATTACGGCCATATCTACACGCAAACTGGCAAACACTGCGAACTGCTGTTATTATCGAACAGTATGTTCCGTTACCTGTACGCAAGGTGGAGATTGACAAATCCGGAGGCGGCAAGCGGCTGCTGGGCATACCGTGTGTGATCGACCGTATGATGCAACAAGGGATTGCGCAATGGTTAGAGCCACAGTATGACCCTGGTTTTTCTGCTACCAGCTATGGCTTCCGTCCGGGTCGTAATGCACATCAGGCATTACTGCAAGCCCAACGTTTCCTAAACGAAGGCAAGCAATGGGTGATAGAGCTCGATCTTGCGCAGTTCTTTGATCGGGTGAATCACGACAAGCTGATGGGCAGACTGCGCAGGAAGATAACAGACAAGGGAACACTGCGATTGATACGCAGCTATCTAAGGAGTGGTATTATGGAAGGTGGCTTAATCAGCCCCCGGACAGAGGGTACTCCTCAAGGCAGTCCGCTCTCACCGATTTTGTCGAACATCGTATTAGACGACTTAGACAAGGAGTTGGAGAGGAGAGGACTAAGCTACGTAAGGTACGCAGACGATTGCAGCATCTATGTTGGTAGTGAACGGTCTGCGAGACGAGTGTTGGCAAGTATCATTAAGTACATCGAAGAACGTTTATCGCTAAAGGTTAATCGTACGAAGACGAAGATCAGTCGTCCGTATGAGAGCGTGCTATTAGGGTATTCCTTTTACTGGTATAAAGGTAAATGGGAACTACGGATAGCCTCCCGAAGCGCGGAACGGATACGGGAGAAGTGCAAGCTACTTACGACACGAAGCACGCAGGTATCATTACTGATGCGGATTGCACAACTGGAGGAGGTGATCACCGGGTGGGTTACTTACTTCCGCCTTGCAAAAGGGAAGGGACTGATGCGAACGTTAGATAACTATGTACGGATGCGAATGCGGATGTGTAAATGGAAGGAGTGGAAGAAACCGATAGCCCGTAGGAGGAATCTAATAAAGTTGGGTATGGAAAGGGAAGCAGCGCTCGGTCTTGGAGGCAGTAACAAAGGTACATGCCGTGTTGCGAGTAGCTTCATATTGCAAACGACACTTACCTATGAGTACTTTCTTCGGAAGGGCTACATTGGCTTTGCTAAACACTACTATTGGCTGACAACAAAACAGACATCATTATTCTAACAAACCGCCGTATACCAGACCGGTACGTACGGTGGTGTGAGAGGACGGATAGCCAACTAATGGCTATCCTCCTACTCGATTTTCTGGGTGCATTTTTATATATTATACTTAGCTACCTTCACGGGTGGCTTTCTTGTTTTCATGCTAAGCTGGTTTTATTAATCGCAGGGGTTCTTTTATCTCCTATATCTCCCAGTATATCGGGACAGGCTCGGCGGGACGGAGTACTTGTCTTCTCCTGCTGAACCTTATCGTTACTTTTCCACAGAAATTGCGTTTATGCCTTTGCCGGAGTTCCCGTTAAAAGCAACCTCCCCAGCCGAGCCTTTGCCCGGTGTTTTCACCGGCAAACGAAGCGTAGGGTTGTTAGTGGCTTAACATTACTACCCGCTAAAAGCAATAGGAAAGAAAAAAGGAAAATGAATAGTGAAAAAAATTAACTATTGGGACCAACATTGACATGTTTATTTGTTTTAAATATCTTGCCTTTCTTGCAACCGAAGCGTGGGCTGATGGAAGCATCAAAAAACAATAATCCTCAAAAGATAAACGATGACCCTCCACTAAACTAGTACCCTCGAACTTAATACAACAATTCCCACTATTATTCCATCAAAAGCAATACAATGCAGCAGGAATAGAAGAACGATAACTTCTTACCGGCAAGAGATCCGTAGATAAGTGTTTAGTCGTATTCTGTTACAAGCAAATAAATAATAAGTGGAAAGGAGAAAAATTGGGAAATATGCGATATAAAAGTGTTGCCGGAAATATCCCGATAGCTATCGGGACCTGCAACGGCATCAAAAGATAAACATATTCCGGGAGGTGAGTTACAGGGTGCTGCATCGAAGCTAATATCCCCAAAACCCCGTTTGGTGTACGTCTTTTCCTTACCGGTGTATTTTCCCCGCAACCGGTCATGACAATCAATAAATTCATTTTATAAGAATGATGATGAATCAAATGAAAAAATTTTTGGTATTCTTTGCCTTGAAATTCCCCATAGCCTTGTATCCTCAGTCGGCGCCAGACCAGCTTTACCGGGAAAGTATCAACCATGTATTCCATGAATGTGAATGCTCTTCTCTTGCCTTATTCGACTATAGACGTTTGATCAGCAACAAACCCGGCTGTAAGGGTGAACTGCAACGGATAGACAGTGCCTGGCTCCGCAACCTGCAATGTACAGATACTGCTTTTCATATACTGGAGCCGCACATCATAAGGGGAAGTGACGATAGCAGAGAAGTGATTCTCAGTCATTACCTGTATGCGAAATTCCTGGGGAGCACACACCTGGTATTTATCAATGATACGCATTTCCATTATACCTGGGACCAGGGGCAAAGCAAATTTATATTGGTAAGGAAGGAAGAAATAAATGAACAATGGAAAGATCCTTGTCCGGCTGATAGATCGAACGTAATCACACATTACAATAATAAATCTCTTTTAAAAAACCCTGACCATCATTAGCGTGAATATTTTAAACATAGTATTGTATAATATTCCATTCTCATTCAGTGGTCGTGTTGGTAAAAGCATTTTTTTTAGTTATGTTGCCATTGATAAAAAATTACCACAAAATGGTATTGTTGGCAAGACCATGGATTCATACCTTAAAAAAAAATTCTTTTTCGAATGAAGCTACCCCAATGGTTTAAGGATTATTTCTATTTCGAAAAAAGAGAACTTATCATTTTCTTATCCGTCATTGTATTTATAACACTAATGGTAATTGTTGCGGGGTATTTCCCCACCAGGAAAGAACGGGAACAAGAAAAAATCAAACAACAAATTGAATGGTTGCGGCTGACCAGATACAGTAACACAGATTCATTGCATTGAATATTATTTTGAGATCATAATATTACAGCATCGGCATTATTTTTTTAGAAAAAGAAGGATAAACGTAAAAGTGAATACAATTTGAAACATCCAAAGGGTGAAGGTGAATTTGATGAGAAAACATTTCCAGTCATTTGAGCTATTATGCTCTAAAAAATATTCCTTCAATATTTTAGTCATCGGGAAACTATTTCTTCTGATAAAGCCCCACAATCATCAATGCAAGAGTAATTCAGAAAGCAAAAATCCATTTGATAAGATCAACTTTAAACTTATCAATATGTTTATTGAGTAAGCGAATATCGTTATTGTCAGCAAGCATTTATCAGATAGCTTATTTTTTTAAAAACAGGAGTATAAAGCCAAAAGTTGCAGCTATCTGACCAATCCAGAAGATAAACATCCATTTAATGAGATCAGATTTTGATTCGCTTATTTTGATGTCAAGTCTGGATATTTCTTTAGTCAGGTCTTCTCTCGTTGCCAGCATTTGGGAATTATGCTCTACTTCATCTTTTATCTTTTCTTCAATATAAGAAGTAAGATTTTCTGCAGTTTCTTTCCCCACTTTGGCTGAAAGGAGTTCGTACAATTTTGTGAGAGAAATAGCACTCATAAATAATAATGTTCCATACAAATATACTGTCTTTCAGGAAGAATTTGAAATGAGGAAAGAGTTACATTTTATGTCCTGGTCAACCGGCAATTGCTCAGGGAAACGGCATCGGCAGCGTGTTGTGATCATTAACTGTCCCGGTCTCGCTTTTCGAAGTCTCAACAGCGGCCGGCAACCGCTAATACCCGCTTACAATCGCTTATATCCGTAAGTAAAGGGGAAAAAACTTCTTTCCCGTTGTTATTGGTTCATATTTGCCTTTCAAAAATTCTTCACCGGTTAAATTTGAAAGACATGGCAACAATGGAAAAAACAATGAGCATCAGCAGCGAAAAGCTAAGAGCATTAAAACTGACAATAGACAAAATTGAAAAAGATTTTGGCAAGGGCAATGTAATGATGATGAATGAAAAAGCGGAAGTAATGCAGGAAGTTGTTTCTACCGGATCAATCGGTCTGGATCTAGCTCTTGGGATCGGCGGCCTGCCAAGAGGAAGAGTCATTGAAATATACGGCCCCGAATCTTCAGGCAAAACAACTATTGCGACACATGTGATTGCAGAGGCGCAGAAAAAAGGTGGTACCTGCGCTATTATAGATGCTGAACATTCATTTGATAGTAACTATGCACAAAAGCAGGGAGTCCTGATGGATAGCTTGCTCATCTCTCAACCTGATTATGGAGAACAGGCTTTGGAAATTGCCGATAGATTAATTTCAAGCGGCGCATTGGATGTGGTAGTGATTGATTCGGTAGCTGCACTGGTGCCTAAAAATGAATTGGAGGGTGAAATGGGCGCAGCGAATATGGGTTTGCAGGCCAGATTGATGAGCCAGGCCATGCGCAAGCTTACAGCTACTATTAATAAAACGAATACTGTTTGCATTTTTATAAATCAATTGCGGGAAAAGATTGGAGTAATGTTTGGTAACCCTGAAACTACAACCGGTGGCAATGCACTTAAATTCTATGCTTCGGTTCGTTTGGATATTCGACGACTGGCACAAATAAAAGATGGTGACGAAGCTGTGGGCAATCGTGTAAAAGTAAAAGTGGTAAAAAATAAAGTGGCTCCCCCATTTCGCAGTGCGGAGTTTGATATAATATTCGGTGAAGGCATTTCCAAAACCGGTGAGATCATTGATAAAGGAGTTGAACTTGGTATTATTCAAAAAAGCGGAAGCTGGTATAGCTATAAAAAGAATGCTTCAGATTATGCCTCTCAATTAGGGCAGGGCAAAGAAGGAGTTAGGGAAATGCTTGCAAGTAATTTAGCACTTGCAAAAGAAATCGAAATAATCATAAGAGAAAGAATAGGGTAAGCATTACCGGAAATTCAGGAAGGTATTGAAGAAATGTATATACCCGTTACTAATGCATCCTGGTAGCGGTCGGAGTGACCCGGTACCTGCACATACTTTACTCCTTTCCCCTGAGTATTCACCAGGCCATTTTCAATAACCATCTGCCAATAACCATTTTGAAGCTGAGAATAAACCCACTCTGTTCCCCCGTCAAAATGCACATCTATTGAAGCAACAAGCAATATTTTAAGATTTGCTTGCTTTTTCCTGCTGCATAATGCAATGCTCTCATTATACCAGTTTACATACAACCTGCTTTTCGTTTGCCTGACTACAGTTCCCCAGTTACAATAACTATCCTCCCGATAATACACCTGCGTTCCTGTCTGTAGCTCTATATGTGCTTCAGAAAATAATCTTGATATTACTTTGCCATTATGTTCGTTCATTTATTACTCAAAAATTGATATGGAGAAAATGGTAATATTATTTTCTTATACTGATTATTCCTTTTCGCCATTGCCACTTTCCCTTTCTCTCTTTTTTACCAGGAGATATAAGTTATTTGCCAAAGGCAGGTAGCCAAAATCATAGACGAAATAATAAACTGCGCCTTTTTTGTTGGTATAAGTATGCGTAAGGTACTTAAACTGGAATCCCTGCTGCATCATTTTTTCTTTTGATACAGTTTTTTTGTCGGTTGTGTCAGGCAATAATTCCTGCAGAATGTGCCGGTTTCTTTTCAGCGCATTGTTAATATTTCGCATGTAGTTGTTTACATGATGCTTCAGATGATTGTTGTGATCATTGCGGCATTGGTCATTGCAATATTTTTTGTCGGCCCTGCCTGTCAAAGGTCTGTTACAGTTCAGGCAATGGCGGGGGTCAGGTTTTGGCGGCATGGAATAAGGGTTTAACCTGTTAAGATAATTAAATATCAAATACAACAATCGTTTACAAACGATTTTCCGGTTTACACGCAATTACATTCGTAAGTAAAGGTTTAAATCCCGACTATAGCTTTTTCGTAGCCCCATATTTGCAGTGCCACTCCACAACGGGATGGCCGGAATAACAAAATTCATCACAATTAAAATTTAAAACGATGTACGCATTAAAAAACAAAGTGCAACTGATCGGCAACCTCGGCAAAGACCCTGATGTAAAAGAAACAGCTAATGGTAAAAAAATGGCACGTTTCAGTATTGCAACAAAAGAAAATTACCGCAATGCTGCCGGCGAAAAGCAAACCGAAGTACAATGGCATAATACAATTGCCTGGGGTAAGGTAGCAGACATTGCTGAGAAGTATCTGCACAAAGGATCAGAGGTAGCTATTGAAGGTAAGCTGGTAAACCGAAGCTATACCGATAAACAGGGTAATAAAAGATACAGCACAGAAGTGCAGGTTAATGAATTGCTGCTGCTGGATCAGAAGAAATAAAGTGGAGTTGCCGCAGCCCAAATTTCAGATCATAGTACTCAGGGCTGCGGCTTTCTAAATGAGCATTGAGCATTGTTTGTTGAACATTGAACATTTTCTTGTGCGGTAATAGGAATGTTCAATGTTCGGCTCTAAAGAGACCTATAAACACAACGACATGTTAGTCAAAACTTTCGGATGTGCTGTTCAGGGAGTGGACGCCATCCCCATTACAATAGAAGTAAATCTGTGCCAGGGCATGCAATACCTGATCGTCGGGTTGCCGGATAATGCAGTAAAGGAAAGTTTGCCCCGCGTGGAAAGCGCTATTAAAAACAGCGATTATAAAATGCCAAGAAGCAGGATCGTTTTCAATCTTGCTCCTGCCGACTTGAAAAAAACAGGCTCATCTTTTGACCTGGCAATGGCATTAGGTGTTTTGGCGGCCAGTGAACAAATTCCCGATGCGGAGCAGTTAAGTCAATTTATGATCATGGGAGAGCTTGGTCTTGATGGTGCCGTGCAACCAGTAAAAGGCGCATTACCTATGGCTATACTGGCAAGAAAAGAGGGATTTAAAGGAGTAATTGTTCCGGAACAAAATGCCAAAGAAGCTGGTATGGTTAACAAAATACCGGTGTATGGTGTAAAGAATTTAAAAGAGGTAGTAGATTTTTTCAGTGGCATCAAAACATTGAATGAAGTATCGGTTAATGCAAGAGAAGAATTCTTTTCCGGTCAGTTCGATTTTGATCTTGACTTTGCTGATGTAAAAGGACAGGAGAATATTAAAAGAGCATTAGAAATAGCTGCTGCCGGTGGGCATAATGCTATATTGATCGGGCCGCCAGGCTCAGGAAAAACTATGCTGGCAAAACGATTGCCCACCATTCTTCCGCCACTCACTTTGCAGGAAGCGCTGGAGACAACTAAAATTTACAGTGTGGCCGGCAAGTTACCTGACTTTAATAACAGCCTGCTGAATAAGCGGCCATTTCGTGCACCACATCACACCATTAGTAATATGGCACTGGTGGGAGGCGGAGGTATACCGCAGCCGGGTGAAATTTCTCTGGCACACAATGGAGTCTTATTTCTTGATGAATTGCCCGAATTCAGCCGCCATGTATTGGAAGTAATGCGGCAACCCATGGAAGACAGGAAAGTATTAATTGCCCGCGCCATGAGAACGATTGAATTTCCTTCCAATTTTATTTTACTCGCTTCTATGAATCCATGCCCTTGCGGATATTATAATCATCCGGAGAAAGAATGTAGCTGTTCAGGAAGTTCTGTTCAGAAATATCTTTCAAAAATTTCGGGACCATTAATGGATCGTATTGACCTGCATGTGGAGGTGCGGCCATTACCCCTGGCGCAAATGAATGACCAGCAGCCGGCTGAAAAATCAGCAACAATAAGACAACGGGTTATTAAAGCAAGAGAAATACAGGCAAACCGGTTTAAAGGCACCGAAGGATTATATACTAACGCACAGATGAGCAGCAGCCAGTTGAAAGAATATTGTATGATTGACAAAAACTGTGAATTGTTATTGTTGAATGCTATGCAACGATTGCAATTATCTGCAAGGGCTTATGATCGTATTCTGAAAATGGCCCGAACTATTGCTGATCTTGCTGCAAGCGACGACATAGAGATAGATCATCTTACAGAAGCTATTCAATATCGCAGCCTGGATAAAGAACAATGGCAGGTGACCGATAAAAATATGTATAAGACTAAATTAAAAATTGCATAAACAAAACTATAATGACAATGGAAGATGCCGTTTTACAACAATTGCTCGATGATCGCAACAAATCTTTCTGGGATGAAATTCACGAAGTGTTCGTTCCCACTGTATTACTTTGCGAAAGCAGGCACTACGCCTTTCATTTGTTTGAAAAGAAAGCACAGTTTTTTGTGCCGGTAAGTAACCTTTCTAAAGAAGCATTCACACATGAATTGATGCATATCTGGTTGCGAAGTAAAAATATCTTCATCACCAATTTCCTGCTGAACCGGTTGCGGGAAGAACCTCTGTTGTATTGGTCGTTTACCGATAACATGTTTGAGCAATTGGGCTATTGGCTGGAGCATGTAAAAATGCTGCCCTACTTTATAGGTGCCGGATTTAAGAAAGAAAAATTCACGGAAGATTACGATCAGTACAAATGCAGCCCGATGCATTGGCAGATCATGCTTGCTGGTATGTCAAACCCTTCAAAAAAAGTTCCACTTCCTTGTCTTGATCTGTATGTCAGCCGGTTTTTTGCAATGAAGACCTGCTGCAATGAATGGTTTGATTATACCCCGTACTTTGAGGCGATGCAAAACATCCGTCCGGAACTTTTCCAAATACTCGACAGATTCTGGAACCTGTGGCTGCAATTTGATATTGAGCGATACGATCCTGTCGCCTGTTCCTATAAACCTTTCACTGCACAATTGATGCATGACCTGGGCAAATGGGCAGTAGAAGCAATACATACAAGGCAAAATAAATCAGCAGCAGCATGAGTAGCGATTTATATATAGTGGCGGAAGTTGAACTGGTCTATAAAACGAAAGTGAAAGCATCCGAACGGCCAAAGGTTACATCATCTGCAGATGCTTACCGGATTTTTATACAGTCGTGGGATGAGTGTAAAATTGATTTCGTTGAACAGTTCAAAGTGCTGTTGTTGAACAGGGGAAATAAAGTGTTGGGAATTTATGAAGTTTCGACCGGGGGAATAACAGGAACGGTCGCCGATCCACGATTAGTTATTACGGCTGCATTAAAAGCAAATGCTGTCAATATTATTCTCTGCCATAATCATCCCTCCGGAAGTTTACTTCCCAGCCGTGCCGATGAACAACTGACCCAAAAGATCAAACAGGCGGCGCTGCTGCATGAAATTATAACGGCCGATCATCTTATAATCAGCAGGGAAAGTTATTACTCCTTCGCCGATGAAGGATTGATATAAATCAAATACACCCTCTTCATCCTGTCCTGAGCGACGTCGAATCTGTCCTGAGCGAAGTCGAAGGATAGAGAGGGGTTAGGGGAGAGGTATGTACCGGAAATATAACAGTGAAAAAATGAAGGAAGATGCGTTTAAAAAAATCCGTTCTTATTGCAATTATCAACTCCGCACCCACAGAGAAGTTAAAGAAAAACTATATGCCTGGGGTTTATGGAAAAGAGATGTAGAAGAAGTGCTGGCCAATCTTATTGTGGAGGGATATGTCAGTGAGGGTGATTTCGCTATTCAATATGCAAAGGAAAAATTTAAATCAAATGAATGGGGCAGAATGAAAATTCAGCAACGGTTGAAGCAGCGATATATCAGCGAGCGATGTATTGAAGATGCTATGAAAGGAATTGATGAAGAAATTTACCGGAATAATCTTTATCGTCATACCCGTGAAAAATGGGATTCCGTAAAGGGCATCGGCTGTAATTTATTTGTAAAGATGAGAAAGACCGGCAATTATCTTTTACAGAAGGGTTACGAGAGTAAGCTGGTTTGGGAAGCGCTGAAGAAGTTGAAAAGTGGGGAGATATGAGTCAGAAGGCAATAAGGAACAAGAAACAAGGAACAAGAAACAAGGAACAAGAAACCAGCAACAAGAAACAAGGCACAAGAAACCAGAAACTAATATGAACGCATCAGAAAACTATATCCAGTTCTTCACAGCCACTGTGCTGGAATGGCGTCATCTGCTGAAAGATGATGTAATTAAAGAGATCATCACAGGCAGCCTTCGGTTCCTGGTTGAAAAAAAGCGGGTGACCATTTATTCTTTTGTTATTATGCCCAACCACCTGCACATTATCTGGCAAATGCAATCCGGGCATAAGCGATCCGATGTGCAAAGGGATTTTCTCAAGTTCACTTCACAGCAAATCAAATTTTACCTTCAAAAAAAAACTTCAAAATTTTAGAAGACTACAGAGTTAATGCCTGTGACCGGGAATATCAAATATGGGAACGAAATCCACTCAGTATTGATATTTACAATATGAAGGTATTTCTCCAAAAGCTGCACTATATTCACGAGAATCCCGTGCAGGAGCGATGGAGTCTCGCTGTAGCTCCTGAAGATTACTATTATTCATCCGCCCGGTTTTATGAAACCGGAAAATCTGATTGGGATTTTCTTACGCATTTCCAGGATTGAATGTATGATCTTTCAATCCGTGTGCATTTCAGATTTTCGCATCTTCAGCATGTGTTAGCCCCCATCCCCTAAAGGGGAGCTACAGTCTGAAAGTTTGATATTCCCCTTCAGGGGATAGGGGCAAAAACGAAAATTTGAAATACACCTTTCAATCCTCCTGTGTCCGGCTGTGATTTTATTTCCGCTATCTTTATCCGCATGAATGCACACTACCAAACTCTTTTTACCATTTATGAAATTGCCAAAGCCGACCAGCGACCTGAAATTTATCCCTGCAGGCCCCGCGAAATCATTCTCCGGCTGATGCTGAGCTGGGATGTTATTCAGCAGCATATTAATCTTTTGCAGAGCGAAGGATTGATTACCACCCGCCAACTGGATACCTTGGTTATACATATTACCGGTGAAGGTCTGAATAAGATCAGGTCGCTGACCGGAGATAAACAATCTGCTTAAGCAGCATACTTTATTTGAATCTGGTCATTCGGCTGTAACCCGGGGATAAACCAATTATTATAATTTGATTAATTTTAGACCGGCTATTTTTATTGACCGCTATGCCACCATTAGCACCCGATAACGAAAGAACTGTATTAATACGCCTGGCAGAGGGTGATGAGAGTGCATTTGACCTGCTTTATAATTATTACCAGCCCAAGCTATTCCTGTACATCCATCCTTTTACCGGAAAATCAAAAGAAGAAACAGAAGAGATACTACAGGAAGTATTTGTAAAGTTATGGATACGCAAAGAAAGCCTGCCCGCCGTCAAATCATTCCCGCAATATTTGTTCCGGATGACAAGGAACCAACTGCTCGATAATAAGGCAAAGAAAAAAAAGCTGCCCGCCAGTATGCAGGTATTGCCGGAGCAAAGCGATGATGCGTTGACAGCCGTAGAAAAAATGTTGCTGCAGGAATATACAGAAGCAGCAAAGGAAGCCATACTTCAGCTTCCCGAACAACGAAGAAAAATATTCCTGATGCGCTATCAAAAAGATATGACGCTGGATGAAATAGCCGCCGATCTCCATATTGCCAAGACTACCACCAAGAAACAATTGTATGCTGCGATAAAACGGGTAAGAGTCTACCTGAAAGAAAAAGGCGGATGGCCTGCAATTTTAATGGTGATTATTTTAAAATATCTGTGAGAAGTATGAAGTTAGAACCACCCTTATAACTGAAGGTTAAAAAAAATAAGACCTCGCAGGGGTTCTTTTTTACTATTTCAAAGTCTTTTAATTAAGGAATTGTTATGAATACTGAAGGAGCACTGTTATTATTAGAAAAATTTGCGAACGGAAACCTCAGTTCGGAGGATAATATTCAATTACAGGATTGGGTATCTGCAGCAGATAGTGAAACTATGGAAACTATCCTGCAACGGTATGAAGCTACAGTCATGCAGGCGACAGCCAGTGAAACAAATCAGTTGTTGCTGCAAAAAATAAAGGAAAGGATTGCGGCAGTGGAGAAAGTGGATAGCGTTCCGGAAAATGCAGTTGTTCGCAGAATGTTTAACTGGAAAAGAACCGCCGTTGCCGCTTCAATTGTATTGGTTGTTGGGTTGGGCACCGCCGCCCTTGTTGGTGTTTTCACCAACAAGCAAACGGAGCCTATCGCCCAAAGCCAACAACAACGGTTCAAAAACGACATTGCCCCTGCACAGGATAAAGCTATCCTTACATTGTCCGATGGTTCCAGCATCATTTTAGATGATGCCAATAATGGAAATCTTGCAACCCAGGGAAATAGCAATATAATAAAAAAGGATGGGCAATTAGTTTATAATGAATCTTCGAAAGCTCCCTCTCCAAAGGAGAGGGCGGGGGGTGAGGCCTACAACACTATTACTACAGCAAAAGGCAAGCAGTATGAATTGATTTTAGCGGATGGTACAAAGGTCTGGCTCAATGCAGCAACGTCCTTACGTTTTCCCGCAACATTTTCCGGAAAAGACCGGGTGGTTGAATTAACAGATGGTGAGGCTTATTTTGAAGTAGCCCACAATTCTTCCAGACCATTCAAGGTAAACGTTGCCGGTCGTGGAGATATTGAGGTTTTGGGCACGCATTTCAACGTCAATGCTTATAAAGAGAATGCTTCAATACAAACAACATTGTTAGAGGGCGCTGTAAAATTTACCAGTGGCAACCGTTTGCAAATACTTAAACCTGGACAAGCCGCCGTTGTTGGTGTTAACACCAACAACTCCAATCCGATAGAACTCATTCCCGATGCTGATATAGAACATATCATGGCCTGGAAGGACAGGTTATTTGATTTTGATAATGAAGAATTGACCGGCGTAATGGAGGAACTGTCACGCTGGTATGATATAGATGTGGTTTACCAGGGACCGGTTCCGGAAGGACATTATAGCGGAGCCATAAGCAGGGAGGTGAATATTTCGGGGGTACTGAAAATGTTCGAAGCGCTTGGAGGTGTTGAATTCAGCATTGATGGTAATAAAGTTTTTGTAAAGGCAAAATAAACAGATGAAACAGATAATATTAACTGGATTAATTGGATTGATCACGGTAACGGGCATTTCACAAAGCCCTTTGCGCTGGGAGTTTACTTCTAAAAAGCTAAGCGATACTGTGTATGAAATTCATCTGTTAGCTTACATAGAATCAGGCTGGCATATTTACTCCTCAAAGCAGCCTGTGGATGCCATTGGATTACCTACTACTGTACAATTCGCCTCTAACCCCTTCATTTCTCTAAATAAAATGAAAGAAGAGGGCAAGTTGGAAAAAGTAAAGAACGAGGTATTAGAGACGGAAGATTGGCGGTACAAAGATTTGGTTGATTTTATACAGGTAGTGAAGCTTAAACGGAATATTAAAACCGAAGTTTCAGGTAGCATAGAATTCATGGCTTGTACCGATCATAGATGCTTGCCACCTGAAACTGTCAGTTTCCGGTTGCGGTTGGAATAGTCGCCGTTGTACTGAGTTTGCTGAAAGAACAACAATAAAACAAAACCGCCTCGTGTGACATACGAAGCGGTGAAGTTCAGATCGAAAAATAAAACTGTAAGAGAATTATTATTCAAAACCTAAACTGATCAAAGTTATGAATTTAACTGTAAACGGAGTCTCCAATCTCCCCTCTCCCCAGGGAGAGGGGCCGGGGGTGAGGCTCAAACTGCTTAGAATCATGAAACTCACACTCATTCTCCTCACTGCCGCCGCCCTCCAGGTTTCTGCCAGCGGTTACTCACAGAATGTAACACTGAACCTGAAGGATGTAACGCTTGATAAAGTGTTTAAGGAAATACGCCGGCAAACGGGCTACTTATTCCTGTACAAAAACGAGGAAGTAAAAAAAATCGGAAAAGTAAGCGTAAACGTAAAAGACGTTCCGGTAGAAGAAGCTATACAGGAAAGCCTGGCCTCTACCCCTTTCCATTTCAAGATGGTTGATAAAACGATTGTTGTAACCGCTGAACCTCAAAATGTGACTCTCAGCGCCGAAGGCATGTCTTTGTCTTCTGTTTTTTTGGAGATTAAACGCCAAACTGGTTATGTTTTCTGGTATGATAAAAATTTGATTGATAATCACTCTTCTGTAACGGTCGAATTTGACCGACGACCTTTAGAGAAAGCCTTGTATTCCATTCTTTCTCCTTTAAATCTCGATTTCGCTATAGAGAAAAAAGTTATTGTCATTAAGAGCAAGCCTGTTGTCTCTGCCATGGCTGACACTACTAAACCTAAAGCTCCTCCGGGGGAAATAAAAGGCCGGGTTGTCAACTCCAAAGGCGAACCTATTGCAGGTGCTACAGTTACGGTACAAGGAACAAGGAAAAGTACGATTACTGATGCCAATGGTGAATTCTCTCTGGCAGGAGTAGATGATGATGCGGTGATACAAATAACCCATGTACAGTATGAGATTGAAAATATAACCCTGAATGGAAAGGGCATTGTGAATGCAACGTTGCAGATTAAGGTTAGTTCGCTGGATGAGTTGCAAGTAATTGCATATGGGACGACGACGAAGAGATTAAACACAGGAAACGTAAGCACTGTGAAGGCTGAGGAAATTGAGAAGCAGCCGGTTTCTAACCCTCTTGCAACCCTGCAGGGCAGGGTACCGGGTATGATCATTACACAACAGACAGGTATGCCTGGCGGCTCTTTTTCTGTGCAGATACGTGGACAAAATAGTATTGCTAGTGGCAATGATCCTTTATATGTTATTGACGGGGTACCTTATCCTTCGCAATTGTTACCTAATTTAGGAGGTGTTCCCTGGGGTACAAGTGCGAATGGTAGTTCTGGTTCCCCATTAAGTTACATTAATCCATCAGATATTGAAAGCATAGATGTGCTCAAGGATGCAGATGCTACTGCAATTTATGGAAGTCGTGGTGCAAATGGAGTAGTATTAATAACTACAAAAAAAGGGAAAATAGGTAAGGCTAATGTGACTGTTAATATGTATACAGGTTTCGGTAAGGTTTCGAGAAAGACCGATTTGCTTAATACACGACAATATCTTGATATGCGCTACGAGGCGCTTTCAAATGATGGGGTTGACATTAATAGTCCTTCCTCATGGTCTCCGGATTTAACAGACTGGGATACATCTGCGTATACAAATTGGCAAAAAACAATGATTGGGGGCACTTCTCATTATTATGATGCGCAAATTTCTGTTTCAGGTGGTACCACAATTGTTCAATATTTATTAGGAGGAGGCTATCATAAAGAGACGGATATTTTTCCAGGTAATTACTCTGATCAAAAAACTTCGGTGCATTTTAATATAACAACCAATTCTAGCAATCAAAAGTTTAAGGCGATGCTATCTGGAAATTACATTGTAGATAATAATAAAATAGGATATTACGATCTTACAAACCAAAGTTTTTTACCACCAAATGCACCTGATATCTACAACCCAGACGGCTCCTTAAATTGGGCTAACGATACTTGGTCAAATCCTTTAGCCCTTTTAATATCAAAATATAATCCTACCACCAATAATTTAGTGAGTAACGCTTTATTGAGTTATAAGATACTACCTACATTAGAATTTAAGACCAGTCTGGGTTATAATAATATGCAAGTAAATGAAATCCGCACTTTTCCTATTTCATTCTTTCCCCCGTCATATAATATTACTACTGGTTCATCTGATTTTACAAGGAATAATATTAGTAGTTGGATTATTGAACCTCAGGTTAATTACCAACTGATAATTGGAAAAGGAAAATTAACCACCTTGCTTGGAGGCACGATACAGAAAATTCATACAGTAGGTGAGATTTTAAATGCAAATGGATTTACTAATGATGCTTTTTTAGAGAACATTCGTGCAGCTTCAAAGATTGTAGTTCAATCTACAACGAATACGCAATATAAGTATAATGGTGCTTTCAGCCGATTGAACTATAATTGGCAAGACAAATATTTAATAAATATTACTGGTCGGCGAGACGGCAGTAGCCGCTTTGGACCTGGTAAACAATTCGCCAACTTTGGTGCGATAGGTGTTGGTTGGGTATTTTCACAAGAAAATTTTATACATAAAAGCTTTCCCTTCTTAAGCTTTGGTAAACTTAGGGCAAGTTATGGTAGTGCTGGTAATGATCTAATTGGGGATTATCAATATATCACCACGTATTCTAGTACGGCCTTTCCATATCAGGGAGTCCAAGGCCTTTATCCGAACAATCTGTTTAATCCAGATTATTCGTGGGAAGTTAACAAAAAGTTAGAGCTGGCAATTGAAGGAGGTCTTTTTAAAGATAGAATATATTTTGCTGCAAGCTATTATCGCAACCGTTCTTCTAACCAGTTAGTGGGTTATCCAGTGTCGAGAATTACTGGTTTTGGATCTGTTGTCAGTAATTTGCCGGCTTTAGTTCAAAATAAAGGATTTGAATTTTTAATAAATACAACTAATATTAAATCGAAAAGCATTACTTGGACCAGCTCCGTTAATTTGACAATCTTTAGCAACAAATTGGTTGAATTCTCTAATCTTTCTAACACAGGGTACGCTCGGTATCTAATAATTGATCAACCTTTAAATATAATCAAGGTGTATCATTTACTTGGAGTGAATGATACAACTGGTGTTTATCAATTTGTCGATAGTAAAGGAACTCCAACTTATAATCCATCCTATCCTGACGATGCTACTGTATTAATTAATACTAATCCAAAATTCTATGGCGGCTTTCAAAATAATTTTCAATTTAAAGGATTTGAATTAAGTGTTTTTTTCCAGTTTGTAAAACAAATTGGTCGAAACTATTTGTTTAGTAATTCGTATGCCCCCGGTTTTTATTTCGCTCAAAATCAATCGGCAATTGTGCTTAATCGCTGGCAGAAGCCTGGAGATCTAGCTTCAATTCAGCAATATACACAAAGTTTTGGTTCTCCGGCAAGCATAGCATATGAATATGCGCAGAATAGTGATTATGCTTTTTCTGATGCTTCGTTTATTCGATTAAAAAATGTCTCTTTTTCCTATCGTTTATCTGATACGTGGGCAAAAAAATGGCATTTACAAAACTTTAGAATCTATTTCCAAGGACAGAATTTATTAACGATAACTAATTATAAAGGAATGGATCCGGAAAATCAAAGTACACAGTCGTTACCACCTTTGCGCGTTTTTACTTTTGGAATTCAAATCACCTTGTAAACTTATTTTTTATGGTTAGGGCAAATAAAAAGAATATACTTGCTTTTTTTTATTTTAAAAATGTGATTATCTATTCTGTTGTTACAATTCTATTAAATGTATCTTGTAAAAAATTGGTCGAAATTGATCCTCCAGTAACGGTTCTTTCAAGTGATGTTGTATTTAGTAATAATGCCTCTGCTGCAGCTGTTTTAACTGGTGTTTATGATAATATGATTTACGGAAGCAGTAAATTTTCAAGCGGCTACTATAGTTTATCATTATTGGCCGGCTTATCTGCAGATGAATTTAAAAAATACTCAACAGATCCCACTCAAGAACAATTTTTTGTGAATGCCGTTTCAAGCAATAGAGTTCGTTTTTGGGTTGAGCTGTACAATTATATTTATACAGCAAATGCAGTTTTAGAAGCCATGGTTGCATCACCAAATATATCAGCTGAAGTTAAGCAGCAGTTAATTGGTGAGGCTAAGTTTGTTCGTGCATTCTGCTATTTTTACCTATTTAATTTGTTTGGGGATGTTCCACTTATCACTACTACTGACTATAAGGTGAATGCTTTAGCGTCTAGAGCATCTGCCGATCAAGTTTATAGCCAAGTCATTGCCGATTTAAAAAGTGCAAAAGAGTTACTTAATAGTCAATATGTAGCCGCCGATGTTATAACAACTACTTCCGATAGAGTTCGACCGAACAAATGGGCCGCTACTGCTCTTTTGGCAAGGGTATTTTTATATTCTAAGGATTGGGCCAATGCCGAAAACGAAGCGACTGCAGTTATAAATAATACTTCTATGTATAATTTAGACACCAATCTAAATAACGTATTTGTTAAAAATAGTATAGAGGCTATCTGGCAATTACAACCAGTACAAGTTGGGTATAATACTTATGATGCCTACTATTTCGTTCTAACGTCTACTCCAAATAATGCAAAGCCTGTGGCTCTAAGCACCTTTCTCGTAAATGCTTTTGATTCTGCAGATAATCGGAAAAAAGATTGGGTAGGGACTATTACTTTTGGCACTCAGACTTATTATTACTCCAATAAGTATAAAATTAGTGCTCTGAATCAACCTGTCTCTGAATATCTGATGGTCCTGAGATTAGCAGAACAACATTTAATAAGGGCTGAAGCAAGGGCTCAACAAAATAAAACTAGTAGTTCACAGGACGACTTAAATATAATTCGCGCCAGAGCTGGACTTCCCAACACGTCAGCTAATGATAAAACATCCTTATTGACAGCTATTTTACATGAACGGCAGGTTGAGTTATTTTCAGAATGGGGCCACCGATGGTTGGATTTAAAAAGAACTGGTACTGTCGATGCCGTGATGAGCATTGTATGTCCTCAAAAAGGTGGCACTTGGAGTCCGAATTGGGCATTATATCCAATTCCCTTAGGAGAAATACAAAATGACCCCAACCTTATTCAAAATCCAGGTTATCAATAAGTACTTGTGTACCCGATTGCTTATAATTTATGATAAATCACTGAAAGTTTTAATCAAATAGAAAATTTATTTTAGGAATGAAAATGTATCTTTTATGCTTTCAACTTTGTGTAATAACTTTCTTATCAGTTGAAGGCCAACAAAATTCGAATTTAGTACACTTTTCCGGTCAGATTAATTCTGATTTAGATAGTGTTAAACTTCTAGTCGCTTTTAATAATAATTATATTTCTGGAGGACGTTTTGAATCGGAATGGATTAATATACCTGTGGATCGGAATGGAAAGTTCTACTTTTCATTATCATGTTTAAATAATCTTTCTAGAATATATATTGTTGATCGCGTTTCCACCGATGTTCTTTTCACGCAGGAACAACAAATCGTCGAACCTGGGGATAGTATTTTTTTTAGAGGTACAATACATGATAGAGAAGAGCCATATTATTTTACAGGAAAGTTTTCCGGAAAAGGCGCAGGAAAATATGAATGTATTCAAGCATTAAAATCGATTGATGACGAAAGATTAAGAAATGTAAACATTGATTTACCATTAAAAATACGCATTCGCGATTCCCTATTGGCTGTAAAACTGGCTTTGTTAAACACGTTTAAAAAACAAATGTCTGCTCAAGTTTATGAAATCATAAAATCAGATATGACTGGGGATATTGACAACGATATTCTAATGTCGTTTTCGTCAATTTTTTATCAAAAACTTTCACAATCTGAAATGATTAAGAAAAGGCAAGCATTTGAAAAGTATATTAAACGTTGTACAATGCCGGCATCTAATAAAGCGCTGGCTTTCTCAGTTGGATACAGTAAGTTTCTTTATGAAAAGGAAAAAGCTGTATTAGCATTTATTTATAATGGATATAATTTTCATTTGAAGGCGCTATATGATAGACTTTCAAATGAATACACAGGGATTCTAAGAGAAAAACTTTTGACACATTGTTTATTAAACGACACTGATTTGTATGGAATTTTTTCGGAAAATACAAGTGAGAAATACAGCTATTGTCTAAAAAACGCTATTTCTGTAATTCAAACACCATTGTTTAAGCAGTCTTTGGAAAACAGGTTAATCAAAAGAGGCAAAGGAGCTGTAGCTTATAATTTACTCTGCCTGTTGATTCTTCGAATAGAAAATTAAGTTTGTCAGATTTGAAAGGAAAGGTGATTCTGTTAGACATGTGGGGATATACTTGTACGGGCTGTACGTTGTTTGCAAAATCATTTCATGAAAAAGTGCATCCTTTGTTTAAAGATAACCCAAATTTTACCGTAGTTAGTGTTATGTTAGGCGAAACTAGTAAAACAGCATATATGCGTAGGTTAAGACAGGAGGAAGGAGTAATTTATACATATCCAGATAATATTAATTTATTTGGAGGAAGTGGAGAAGAGGCCGGCAGGGCGATAGAAAAGTATTACAGTATAAATGCTTTTCCATTTATTCTTTTAATAGATAAAAGAGGAAAAATCTATTCTTCCACTATACCTTTTTTTACCCAACCTAACTCTCCTAACGTCCATAAATTGATTGCATTGATAAAAAAGGCTCTTAATGAAAGTTAACTCTAACGGTTATGTATTAAATAAAATTCTATTAGCTATGCTAATATAGCAAGAACGTTAATCTTTTCTTGATTGTTTTTCGAAAGAACAATGTTTCCTTTTTCACGTATATAAATTCAATCTTGTCTGAACCATATAGGTTCTAGCTAAGGTGCATATGAAAATTTAAATATAATTAAATACATATTTAATTATATTGACATCGTGATGCTATATCATTTTGGTAAATTACAATGTACAATATTCGTTAAATAGTAAACGGTCAGGGAACGACAAAAAAAATTAAAGCTACTATAGAATAGTTTAACAGCTCTTTGATAAGACGGATAATTATGGAACAGCCAGTTAAAAACAATGCTGCAGTTCGCAGCCGAACTGTAAGAGCGAAGAGCAGATACTAAAGCTGCTGAAAGAATATGAAGCAAGCGGATTCAGTGTGAAGGATTTTTGTGAAGTATCGGAAATTAACGAAGCTACATTTTATTCCTGGATGAAAAAGTATCGCAGCAAACCTGAGGATGATGTAAAAGCCTGCTTGTCGGAGAGACAGGACTTTACTACGATTCAAGTGTTACCTTCAGTGAAGGTAACAAAACCTGGACTCTTTGCTGAAGTTGGGAGCATCAGGTTGTACAAAGAAGTATCTGGGAAATATTTAAAAGCGTTGTTGCCATGAGTAAGATTTTACAGTTTCAAGTGATGCAAATTTTTACCTATATCGCCGCTTGTACGAAGTGAAGAAGCATTGCAAAGATTAATCGCTGAACTTCGATCAGAGGTTGGACATACGCCATGAAAAATCGGCGCCGGTCTTTGATGACTTAGCCATCGTGGTGTAAGGATGAGTTGATGAACCTGCGAAATGATGAGAAAAAATCTCCAATCAAAACGGCATTGGCTTATTTCTGCAGCAGAGAGCAAGAACTCGGCATGTACCTGCATTATGGTATGATGGAGATTGACATTAATCTTATTGAACTGTCCATAAGTTCTGTTGCGCTGGGGCGAAAGAACTATATGTTTGCTGGCAGTCATGACATTGCGCAAAACGCTGCAATGATTTATTCACTGCTTGCTACTTGTAAGCTTTATGACATAGATCACTATCACTGGCTCAAAAGCGTTTTGAAATTGATGCCTGTAAATCCTGCATCCAGGATCGAAGATCTGCTTCTTCAATATTGTAACAGCCGCAAACGCTATCTAATCCATAATTATCAATCTATCAAAAAACGAAATGCACAGAGGCGGACGAAAGTTTGTGCCGCGCAGTTTTGAACAACAATATTATTTAACCAAAAGGTTGATTGGCTGGATACCCCTGTCGCTGGCCGTACGATTACGCTCAATTTTATTACTGTAATTTATTTATATGGTCCCCATCTCTGTATGAAAAATACTATGAGCAAAATAAATGTAATAACACTTTCGATTGTTATTGTTATCAACATATCAGCATTTGCCCAAATTAATGTAACAACAGATTGGAAACTTGCAAAGTTTCAATTAGCTACAAAATGGAGCAAAGATGTATCTCCAACTAATGCATTACCTGAGTATCCGAGGCCGCAGATGGTGCGAGGCCCTCTCCAAGTCCCCCCAAGTGTGAGAGTAGAGTGTTGGGCTAACCTGAATGGGCTTTGGGATTATACAATTACTGATTCGGCAACATCTCCACCCAACCATTTTGATGGACAAATTCTTGTCCCCTATCCAATCGAATCTTCATTATCCGGTGTAAAGAAAACTGTACAACCTAATCAAATACTATGGTATAAGAGAATTTTCATTCACCCCTTCAAGGGGCAATCGGGCCAGGTACTTCTTCATTTTGGGGCAGTGGACTGGCAAGCGACAGTATTCGTTAATAAAAAACAGGTGGGTTTTCATTCCGGTGGTTATGGCAATTTTTCTATTAATATTACAAATGCCTTAAAGAAAGGAGAAAATGAATTATTGGTATGTGTATATGACCCCACTGATCAGGGCCCTAATCCACATGGTAAGCAGGTACTGAATCCAAAAGATATTTGGTACACACCTACGACCGGCATTTGGCAAACAGTATGGCTGGAGGTAGTGCCCAAGACGTATATTGAAAGTTTGAAAATAACTCCAAATGTGGATGAAGGAAAGGTTAAAGTTGAGGTTAAGGTTGAGAAAGGTTCGAAAGATTATTTGATTGAAACATCAACATTGGTCAACAATCAGCAGATTGCTTCGTCACGCCAAACGGCACAACACAACGCTTCGTTCTTCGCAATGACAATGGCGATACCAAATGGACATTTGTGGTCACCTGATGATCCGATTTTATATGATTTGAAAGTGCGGTTGCTTTATAAAGGAAAAGTTATTGATGAAGTGACTTCTTATTTTGGGATGAGGAAAATTGAAACAAAAAAAGACATAGCCGGGCATGACCGGATTTACGTGAATAATAAATACACATTCAATCTTGGTGTGCTCGATCAGGGCTTTTGGCCTGATGGAATTTATACGGCTCCAACCGATGAAGCACTCGCTTATGATATCAAAGCTATAAAGTCAATGGGCTTTAATACTATCCGCAAACATATCAAAAGAGAGCCGGAAAGGTGGTATTACCACTGTGACAGATTGGGCATAATGGTATGGCAGGATATGGTGCAGCCGGCTTTGCCTTTAACGGATAATGCCAAAAACCAGTTTGAACCGGTAGCTAAAGAAAATATTGAAGAGTTGTACAACCATCCCTGCATTACTACCTGGGTTTTGTTCAATGAAAAATGGGGACAATATGATCAGCAACGATTAAGTGAGTGGATTAAAAAACTCGATCCCACAAGATTATTGAATGGACACTCCGGCGAAATACTATATGTGAATGAAAAGCTTCGGAGTCCTTCGCCCAATGCATGGGTTAGCAGTGATATTACCGATATACATTCCTATCCTGACCCGATGAACTCCCCAAAGTTTGAAGGAAAAGCAAGAGTGTTGGGAGAGTTTGGAGGCATTGGTGTATTTATTCCCGATCATCAATGGAATACAAATAACGCCTGGGGATATATCAATGCGACCCCGGCTGCGCTGAAAGGGAAATACACGATTATGACCCAGCACCTGAAGTTATTGGAAAAAGAAGGATTGACTGCGTCCATATATACACAGCCTTTTGATGTGGAAGGTGAACAAAATGGATTGATGACTTATGACCGGGAAGTTGTAAAAATTCCATTTAAGGAATTGCAGCAGATACATAGTCTGCTTGTGCCCACTCCAAAGAATATTGAAGTTGTGTCTGCAAAGAATGCTGATCTCGCTGAGCCCACCCAGGTGTATGCGAATATGATGAAGGAATACCTCAATGGTAAAAGAGATGCTGGGTTTTTGAAGAAGCTTGCCATGATGGCCGGTCAGACCAATGATGCAGCAGGTAAAAATCGTTTTGGCGAAGAGTACATCTCAAAGATTAAAAAACCTTACAGCGCCGATGATATTGCATTTATGGAGGGTAGCACAAAAAAAGTGACTGACCCCGCATTTAATTTTTTGCTGCAAAGATTGAATGATATAAATGGTAAGGAACAAAGATCACTTCAGGTGAAGCTGATGAATATTATTTACCAGGATGTGATTGCCGCTTATGTGCCAAATGCGCAGGCGAAACCTGATCCATCCATACGATGAATCAGCAGGACTGGGCAAAATTTAAACCGGTGGCAATGGAGTATTTGGAGAAGTATGGTGCTTTTATAAAAGAGGAAGAATTGAAAATATTTAACGAGGCTATTGAAAAGAATAAATATTCTCAGGATGATAAAGATGAATAAGGTAAATGTCAAATATACCCTTGCTATTTTGGAAGCAACGAAACAACTACGCGATAGCGTTCTTTGCGCCGTCAGTTATCTAATTTAAAAAAACATGAGTAAATACAATGCATTCTGAGTAAATTATTTGTAATTTAATAATAACTTATGCTTTCTTAATAATTATTGAAGTCTGAAGCAATCTTTATCATAATGGCCTATTCAGTTCGAAGCTGTTATGATAAAAGAAAGACTTATATAATCATTCAATTTTATTGCGTATTCGGTCCTGGCTATAGTGTATTATTATAGTAAACAGTCGGGGAACGACACAAAATAATTAAAGCTACAGAGTAGTTTTACAGTTCTTTGATAAGATGGATAATTATGGAACAGCAAGTTCAAAACAAAGATGCAGTTCGCAGCCGAACTGTAAGAGGCGAAGAGCAGAGAAAGAACTATATGTTTGCCGGCAGTCATGAAGTTGCGCAAAACGCTGCAATGATTTATTCACTGCTTGCTACTTATAAATTTTTATGACATAGATCCCTATCACTGGCTCAAAAGCGTTTTGAAATTGATGCCTATACATCCTGCATCCAGGATCGAAGATCTGCTTCTTCAATATTGTTCAGCCGCATCGCTATCTTATCCATAATTATCAATCTATCGAAAAACGAACTGCACAGAGGCGGACGAAAGTTTGCGCCGCGCAGTTTGACAAAAAATATTATTTAACCAAAAGGTTGATTGGCTGAATACCCTGTCGTTGGCCGTACGATTACTAATTCATTTTAGTAAATTAGAATAAGAAATTCGTGAATCATAAATACATAATTCAATGAAACACTTCTTTGTTTTAATACCACTACTTTATTTGGCGGATATAACTTATTCACAAAAACAATCACTGAATCATTCGATATATGACGACTGGCCTTCGATTAAAAACCAAAAGATAAGTAACGACGGCAACTATGTCGTATATTCTACTGAAACAGAAAAACGAGGCTCGACTCTAATAATTCAGAGTATAAATGGTTCTTATAAAAAGGAAATTCCAAGCGCAATAAATCCAACGATTACTAATGACAGTCGCAAAGTAATTTTCAGCATGCCCGGCGATAGTATAGGAATACTTGAATTTGGTATGGATAGTTTTCAGATTATGACTAGTATATCTTCATTTAAAATCCCCACAAATGGTAATGTTGTTTGGGTGGCATATCAAAGGGCTAAAATAAATAAAGATGTCATATTATGCAATTTGACAACAGGAGAACAAACATCTTATGCTAATGTAACTGATTATTATTTTAGCGATAATGGAAATGTATTATTGCTCCAATCAATTTCAAAGAGTGGGAGCAACATGCCGGATATGGCTCTTGTTTGGGTTAGTTTACCAGATAAATCAACCGATACTGTTATGCATGGGAAGGCTAAGGCTATTCGAATTGTTTTCGATAAAATGGAAAGACAATTAGCTTTTATAAGCGAAGAAGAAAGCGAAGGAAAAAAGATAAAAACTCTTAGGTATTATACTCCAGGGATGAGCATTGGCAAAATTCTAGTTGGCGGATATACAATAGGAACAAAAGAAGACTTAGTTATAACAAGTAATGGTCTGTTTAAATTTAGTAAAGATGGAAGTAAGATATTCTTTTCGCTTGTGAGAAATCCGGAATTGAAAACTCATATAAAAAGAAATTTATCTGATCCACCTGGAGTTAATATATGGAGTTACGACCAACCCTTACAATCACTGCAGTTAAAAGGGTTAATTCCTAATTATTTGAATCCCGTCTTTACAGCTGTTTTATATGTGAATGAAAACAAGGTAGTCTGCCTAAACTGTCAAAATAATGATGATTGGAGGGTTGAATTAGCAGACGAAGGTGACAAGGACTATGTGTTAGTTAATACTAAAAGTAATGTATGGGAAAAAGATTGGAATTTATCTGAAAGACCTACAGTATATCTTGTTTCCACAAAAGATGGGTCAAGGCAGTTGGTAAAAGAGCGCTTGTTGGCTTCTGCAAGTGAGCCTGTTTTTTCTCCCAAGGGTAAATATGTAATTTGGTATGACAGACAACTGAGGAATTATTTTACTTACAATATATCAAGCGGGGTTATTAAAAATATTACTCGTTTGATTTCCGTTCCGCTGTATGATGATGAAGATGACCGACCTGGAGCTCCTTTTGCTTTCGGAATAGCCTCATGGTTGGAAAACGATTTGGCGGTTATAATTTATGATCGATATGATGTTTGGCAGGTAGATCCAGAAGGGAATAAGATACCAATAAATATTACCGAGAGCTATGGTAGAAAAAATAAGATTGTATTTCGTTGTATTTGGCCCTCGGAAGATCATTCACCAAGTCCAGCGGTAAAGTATAATGAATTATTATTGTTTTCTGCTTTTAATAGAATTAATAAACATAACGGCTTTTTTCAAAAAAAGTTAAGTGCAAAGGGGTTTCCTGAACAGCTAACAATGGGTCCATTTATATATTATTATCCCCTTCATTCTTATGATATTCGTTCTGTATTACCTTTAAAAGCAAAAAATGCAGAAATGTACGTTGTACAGCGAATGAATTCTGTAGAAGCTCCAAATATATTTACTACCAGAGATTTTCGAAATTTTATTAAATTGTCTGAAATCGCTCCCCAAAAAGATTATAACTGGATGACAACTGAGTTGATACATTGGAAGATGTTTGATGGAGAGATTGGAGAGGGGCTCTTATACAAACCTGAAAATTTTGATCCACAAAAAAAATACCCTGTTATTTTTTATTTCTATGAAAAGAATGCAGATGCTCTAAATAATTTTATAGGTGTAGTTCCCAGTAATGGGGCAATGAACATTCCATTTTTTGTCAGTAATGGATATGTTGTCTTTGATCCAAATATTTATTATAAAGTGGGTAATCCGGGTGAAAGTGTTTATAACTCTGTGGTTTCCGCAGCAAGATATTTATCGAAAATACCATGGGTAGATTCAAATAGAATGGGTTTGCAGGGCATAAGCTGGGGCGGCTATGAAGTTAATTATTTAATTACCAGAACAAAAATATTTGCAGCTGCAGCTTCCACCGCAGGCCTTAGTGATTTGGTAAGTGGGTATGGAGGATTATCCGATAACGGGCATAGCTTGAAAGATAAGTATGAGAATGGCCAAGTAAGGATTGGAGCAACTCTTTGGCAAAGGCCAGAATTATATATTAAGAATTCTCCAATTTTTAAAGCTGATAGAGTCCAAACCCCATTGCTAATTATGCATAATCAAGAAGATGGTGCTGTTCCCTGGCAGCAAGCAGTTGAATGGTTTACAGCTCTCCGTCGATTAGCTAAAAAAGTCTGGTTGCTACAATACGATGGAGAGGATCATGGACTTTATCAATCAAAAAATAAATTGGATTATTCTATTCGTCTCTCTCAGTTTTTTGACCACTACTTAAAAGGAGTGGCGGCACCAAGGTGGATGACTGATGGCATACCAGCCAGATTAAAAGGAATTGATCTAAGGCTGGATTTGATGAATAAGAAATAATTATATCTTAAGACAGTAAATATGGAATTTTTAAAATAATTAAAAGGAAGGCGCAGAAAATTCTACGCCTTCGTATGGATTTAACTTAACTATTGAGCATTTGTTGCATACAACGTTGCACTTGTAGTATTTGTGCAAGTGTTGTTTGTATAAACTGTTGAAGCGGTTGTACAAGCACCTCTTCCCCTGTCGGTGTTCTCTTTTTTGTTTAATTTTCTTTAACTGTTTTTTGCCTTGATTTTCTTTCTTTTTTTTTCTGTAATTCCAACTGAAATGTTTTGTTTTCTTTTTTTTTTTTTTTTTTTTTTTTTTTTTTTTATTTAATTTTTTTTTTTTTTGGTTTTTTTTTTTTTTTT